>Ga0123342_1009113_pt1 | contig 12070 bp, 16 predicted proteins | sample Turbeawhitnodule_FD_89960 | JGI IMG/M metagenome (GOLD analysis project Ga0123342, IMG submission 89960) | Root nodule microbial communities of legume samples collected from Mexico - Turtle bean Mexico white nodule | ecosystem: Host-associated > Plants > Roots > Nodule | place: Mexico: Nepantla... | reverse complement strand
TAGCTTATATTTGTGCTCATCTAGGATCTCATGGAGGTCAAAAATCTGTTCACATTTAGCCTCCCAATCTAGATACACATTAGGATCACTATCCCCATTGAAACTAGGAATTTTGACCGAAGGTAGCTTGGCCTTTGCATCACGGTAGTAGCCATCTCCACGTTTATCTTCATGAGCATGAGGTGGTCTATATCCATGAAAGTTGGGTTGAGGCCTCCTTCTTCTATGTTCCTCTTCACGGTCATGATCATTGGAAGAGCCTCTTGATGAAGGTCTATGATGATGATGCTCTCCATGAATAGAATGAGAGGACCTAGCTTGCTTCATTTCAACTCTTTGTATTCTTTCCTCCAACTTTCTTATAGTTTCATCTTGGAGATTAATGGTTCGTTTTGCCTTTTTTAATTCATCAAGAGCAGAAGCTTTGCTAGAATAATGTTGTTTGGAAAAACCACTGCTGGAATATGAAGCCATTGTAAAAAGAAAACAGCAAACAACAAAACAGCAAACAAAGTTAAGAAAACAAAGTTAGCAAAAATAAATTGGAACCAAACTGCCAAAGTGAAGTGTCACTTAAATCACTCTCAAAGAAAGAATGCTCCCTTTACCAAGCTGATCTTGAGGCCTTGAGTAATCTCAAATGAAATATAAACATTTGTGTACATTCTCTCTGTCCCTAACTCTTTAAATTCAGTTTTGATATTTGTTTACTGATATAAACAACCGATTGTTTCTGCGAAACAACCGATTCTTTTTCTGGTGCTGTGCTTTTAGCTTTGTGTTTTGGCAAACTGAATTCTTTATCAACTGAATCTGGAAGAAAATTCATTCAAGGCTTAAAAGTTTTTGAAATCTCCCTTTAAACCATTCGCCCCCCTCTAGTTTAAAGCCATATATTCTAACAGAATCGACCTTGGCCGAGAGGTTTTCTTTTTAACTTGCTCTCGACAGGGCTTCACTTGGGTGAATCAACCTTGGCCGAGAGGTTTTCTTTTTATCTTGCTCTCGATAGGGATTCACTTGGGTGAATTGACCTTGGCCGAGAGGTTTCTTTTTAACTTGCTCTCGAAAGGGTTTCACTTGGGTGAATCGACCTTGGCCGAGAGGTTTCCTTTTAGCATGCTCTCGGCAGCGTTTCACTTGGGTGAATCGTCCTTGGCTGAGAGGTTTCTTTTTAACTTGCTCTCGGCAGAGATTCACTTGGGCGAATCGACCTTGGCCAAGAGGTGTCTTTCGTCGTGTTGTTGTAAATTGTTCATCTTATATAGCTGATAAGTCTGTTTTCATGAATGTGATGCCTCGTTAAAACCTACTTCGACCAAAACCTTTCTTATGGGAAAAAAGACCGAGAGTAGGAAATAGTACATCGTTTTTTACATATCAACTAAAATACATTTTGAGATGGCTTGCATTCCATGTTCTTGGAACTTCTCGGCCATCCAAGTGCTGTAAGCGATAAGCTCCGTTGCGTAAGTTTTCCTTCACTATGAAAGGTCCTTCCCAGTTTGAGCTGAATTTTCCTTCAGCTACCAGCTTGCGAGCTTCTCCTCTCATCCTCCATACAAGATCTCCTTCTTGGAACAAGTGCGACTTGGTTTTAGAGTTGTATCTTCTTGCTGCCCTTTGCTTACATGCTTCTTCTCGTACTTTTGCTTTCTCATGCATTTCTTGAAGTAAATCTAACTCAGTTTTCTGGCACTCCTCATTGAGCTTGAGATTATGAAGTTCTAGTCGGATAGTCAGCTCTCCGAACTGAACCGATAACATAGCGTATGTTCCATATGTAAGGTTATAAGGAGTTTCCCCTGTGGCCGAGTGCGGGGTGCACCTGTAGGCCCATAGGACTTCAGGGAGCTCTTATACCCATCTCCCTTTCGCGCTACCCAATCTCTTCTTCAGCTTCATCAGGATGACCTTGTTTGCAGACTCAGCTTGTCCGTTAGTCTGTGGATGTTCTACTAAACTTGTCTTGTGTTGGACTCCCAAACTGATGTTAAATTTTGGCAACTTCTGATCCATAAATTTCCTTCCGTTATCAGTGATAATAGTGTGTGGGATGTCGAAACGACACACTATACTTTTCCATACAAAGCTTTGGATCTGTCCGACAGTGATTTTTGCAAGAGGTTCCACTTCAATCCATTTGGTGAAGTAGTCTACTGCTACTATTAGGAATTTTCTTTGCCCCGTTGCTTGGGGGAAAGGGCCAACTATATCCATTCCCCACAAGGCAAATGGCCATGGAGAGTTGATGTTCTATAACTCGTGAGGATGAAGATGTATGAGGGGACCGTGTTTCTGGCATCTTTGGCATTTTTTGACAAAATCAGCGCAATTGAATCTTAAAGTACGCCAATAGTACCCTACCCTAAGTACTCTTGTTGCCATTGTTCGTGCTCCCGAATGTAGTCCACATGCACCGTGGTGTAACTCTTTTAAAATGTATTCGGCCTCGATCTTTGATACACATTTAAGCAATAGAGTAGAGTATCCTTTTTTGTATTGGTCATCACCTACTAAGACAAATTGAGAGGCCTTTTTTCACATAGCGAAATCGTTGCACTCTTTCCCGGCTTCCCAGCCTTCCAACACGTTCTTAATTTCAGAAATCCAATCGACATCCTCTTTATCAGTTGCCATGCATTCCTCCATTGTTATCGACGGAGCGAACAAGGTTTGACGGTGTCATGTCGGCCTTTCTGCTTATTACTAGGCAACTTTGATAACGTGTTAGCTCGAGAATTATCTTCTCGCTTTATGTGGCATACCGTGACGCTTTCAAATTTTGTCAGGATGTCCACCACTCGGTGGTAATACTTCAACAACAATGAGTCTTTCGCTTGGTATTCCCTATTTATGTGACCGACTGATAATTGTGAGTCTGTCTTACATTTGACTTTCCGGGCTCCTATGTCTTTGGCAAGTAGTAAACCATCTATGAGTGCTTCGTATTCTTCCTGGTTGTTTGACGCTTTAAAATCAAAACGTAGCGATTGTTTTATGCAAAGGCTTCTCAATCCTTCCAGGACAACCCCTGCTCCTCCTCCACCTTTACTAGAAGATCCGTCTACATATAGAATCCATGTTACATTCGGTTCCAAGTTGTCTTGTAATTATGAAGTAAAGTCAGCTAGACTTTGTGATTTTATAGACCCTCTAGGTTCATACTTAATTACAAACTCAGATAATTCTATCGACCACCTGATCATTCAGCCTGCCAACTCGGGTTTCCTCAATACCTTGTTGATAGGACAGTCGGTTCGTACTATGATCTCGTGAGTTTGAAAATAAGGTCGCAACCTTATGGATGCATGTACGAGGGCTAGAGCCACCTTTTCGATCATTTGGTATCTAGTCTCGGCGTCTTGTAATACTCAGCTAACGAAGTAGACAGGCTTTTGATATGTTTTTCCTTGGACAAGAGCAGCACTCACGACTTCCGGCCACACGGCCAGGTAGACCAACAAAGTACTCCTGGGAACGGTTTGCTTAATATTGGAGGTTGGGATAAGGCTTGTTTGACAGGCGTAAAGGCCTCCTCACATGTTGCGTTCCACAAAATTTTTTTTCGCCTTCTTCATGAGCTTAAGGATTGGCTTTATGTTATCTGCTAACCTTGGCATGAATCTAGACGCGACGTCAACCTTACCACCAGTCGTTGGACCTCTTTCAGGTTATGCGGGCTTCTCATACTTTCCAAGGCTTGACATTTATCTAGGTTTGCATCAATGCCCCGGCTAGTTAGCATGAATCCTAAAAATTTTCCACCTTCCACACTAAACACGCACTTTTCAGAGTTAAGACGCATGTCATATCGTCTTAAATGACCGAAGATCTCAGCCAAGTCTATTGTGTGTTGTTGAACTCTATCAGACTTCACGATCACGTCATCAACATATACTTCCACCGTTCTTCCTATCTACTCTCGGAACATCCGGTCCATCAACCTCTGATAAGTTGCACCCGCATTTTTTAATATGAAAGGCATGACTTCATAGCAAATATGAGCCTTTTCGGTTTGGAAGGTTGTCTTCTCCCAGTCTGTCTGGGGGGAGAATTTTCAGACTGGCGGCATAACATTCCCTAGCAGTTTTTTGGTATGACTGAAGTGTCACAACATTCTTACTTTGGGTTTTAGTATCTGAAGAGAAAATCATGGCGAGATGAGGAGTTGACAGTATTACTCCTAGCTTGTTGAGGGATGACCTTCCTAGAAGAATGTTATACGAGGATTCTGCATCCATCAGCAGGTATCTAACTCTTATAGTTTTGCAACATTCATTGCCTTCACCAAATTTTGTGTCCAGATCAATGTATCCTCGAGTGTCTACTCTCTCCCCCGAGAATCCGACTATTTGCTCATTAAAATACACTACCGTATCTAAGGGTAAACTTATTTTCTTGAATGTTTTCCAGTAAAGGATATCCACAGAGCTTCCTTGGTCTATCAACGTTTTCATGATTACAAAATTGGTCACTTCGATGGTCACCACCATCGAATCAATATGTTTCGTATCAATAATTTTAAAGTCATCATCAGTGAAAAGAATAGGTGGCATGCTTCTTCTCGGCCACCTATGGATGGAGTATACGAAGCTGATGGCTCTAAGGTGTTTCTTTCGGGATGAGTAAGTCGTCCCTCCTCCGGCAAAGCCTTCTGCGATAGTGTTGATCACGCCACGCACGGGTCTGCCCTCTCGACGATTGTGTGGTTCCCTGTCTTTTCAGCCATCCCTTCTTTTGTTCTCTCGATGGTTTTTCCTCCTTTCATCAACCCTTGGTCTTCTGTCCTCTTGATTACCCTGCACAAAGCGATGGAGGTGGCCAGCTTGTACAAGCTCCTCGATCTTATCTTTCAAGGCCCAGCAATCCTCCGTAGTATGATTGAAATTTTGGTGATAACGACAATGCTTAATTTGATCTGCATTCGGCGGTGTGTTGGTCCTTTTCAACGTTGTCAAGAGGTCGGCACTGAGAGCTTCCTCTAGGATCCTCAATCTGTCAGTGATCAAGGGAGTGTAACGAGTAAATCATGCCGGCTTAGGGAATTCTCTCGACCTTACGGATGTCATGGGGCGGTTCTTATCAGTCCTTCTTTCGGACTCTTCAGGTGCTTGAGTCTTGGCGCAAAATTCTCTCAATTCTTCTAGTTGCATAAATTTGGTAGCTCTTTGTTGTAACTCATCTAGATTCATAACTGGTTTCTTACACAAGCTATCCGAGAACGAACCAAGTTTGACAGCGGTCACCATGTGATGCATGGCTACCTCAGGACTTAGATTGCGTATGTTCAACGTTATCTTGCAAACCTTTCCATAAAAGTTTGCAATGATTCTTTCTTTTCTTGTCGAATATTAACTAAGGCGATGGACGTGAGGTGGTGGGGGCGACTTGTAGCAAACTGTGCACCAAACTTCCTGACCAAAGTGTCAAAACAGTCAATGGAGTGCGCCGATAATCGAGTAAACCAACTTAAAGTAGCTCCTTTGAGGGAGCTTGGAAATACTCGACATAACAGTGCATCTTCGGTGATGTATAAACTGACTTGTGTTACATACGCATCTACATGCTCATCAGGGTCAGTGGTTCCATCATACTTGTCAAGCGTTGGATTCTTCCAGGTACACGACAATGACACTTCCATAAGAACTCCACAAAAGGACTTCGGCGTGAGACCTTTCCCAAGGTGCTTATTGAAATTAATAGAGTATTCTCTTGATGGGAATTGTCGGCTTTCTCAGTTCTCAGATGGGTGCTCTTAGTCGGAGGACGTTCCTCTTCTATAGTGTCTTGAACTGTTGGTTCATTGAGTGTATGTTTCATCCATGAATTCTCCCTTCTTAACGCCACTGGCTCTTCTTCGTTCTCTCAACTCATAGCTTGAACCTCTTCTTCATTCTTCTTCTTTAAAAGATCCATCTCATTCCTCATTTGCAAAATCATTGCCATGGGATCCGGATGGCTGGTTTCTCCTGCGTGTGCATTCCTGTCGTTTTCCATCATGTTTCTTATTGTTACCATGTGGACACTCTAAAGGGGTTTCTTCCCGGCCCCACGGTGGGCACCAAAAATGTTCTTACAAGATCGAGTTCCTCCTAGAGTGACTTCAATAATCTCCGTCTTCTCGTCCTCGCGACTCCTATGCTTGGTGCTTTCCTTTCCTTCTCCAAGATGAGGGGGGTGGGGTACCTGCGAAGGTGCTCCGACGCTCAAGTCAGTCCGAGTATAATATACAGGTGAGTTAGGGATCAGAGAAATTACCTCTGGCATTGGGTCCCCTTTGATATTTATAGTCTGCTTCCACGTTCGTTCGGTCTTATCGACTATTCGGCCTTTCGGCCTCCCGGTAGTACACTAACTAATAAGTTCTCTGACATTCGCAAAGCTAAACTTTAAAGCCTTGACTACATATGTAATCTTCCAAATTAAGCGCTTTCAATGAAAGGATTTCTTCGCTTTACTACAAGAGGAAATGCCTTATATACATTGACTTTTTGATATTATACAGATTACGAAATAATTCTGACAAAAGAGGGAAATGTCGTTAGAATGAGCAGAGTTGAAGATGCATCATATCAAATGATCTTAATATTTCTCATCTTGGCAGTTACATCTCCATTCTTAATGAAGCTCAACAAAAATCTGCCACAAGTACACAGACGTAGTAACTAACGTTTTTGTCAGATAAATATACGTTACAAACTTTTATTTTTGCACTCTTACATTTTCCAAAATACCAAAATTAACCTTGTCATTTTTATTTGAAAAGGCATGGCTTCCATGGCTAGGTTGTTTAAGACGTTAAGGCTACGTTATTTGAAAAGGCACATATTGAAAAGGCTTCCAATATGTTGGCACTGGCAGAGGAATGCTAAGGTCCGTGGAGTAAGAATTGAGGTGTGATTGTCTTTTCGATATGTTGGTTGACTTTTGGAGGTAAGAAATGAGTTTTGTTTAAGAGCTTTGAGTGGTTATGGAGTTTAGAGGTTCTTGCAAATCAAGTTTCGAGAGTTAGGTACAAAATATGTATTCTAAAATTGAATAAATACATTTAAGAATAGGCCATCCAAGAAAAATAATGCATTAAACATCAAACATCAGCAAAAAAGGACACAAAACCTCATACTGAAATTGCAAATTTGGGTTCATTCCAGACAACATATTCCAGAAAACTCAATCCAGAAACATTCCATATGCATTACAGATTCACTAAGGAACTGTTCTTTTAAAATCTTAATGTATAATGTTCACTAAATATTAAAAGATGTGCAAAAGTTCGATTGAAAAGTTATTGACATTATAAGCTCACGTGAAAAATTAAATGAAAACAAAGTAAATGATTAAGATAATTTAATTGAGAAAATTGGGATTGGAGTTAATCATTCCCACTCATCTGTATTTTGGATGAAAAAAACATAATATTCTAAGCTAATTGGCATTGATGCACATATAAAAGTCATTTATATCGATTCATCACATATAACATTATTAAGATTATCTCCTAACTACTGATTCCTCACATGTTTAGAAAAACAACATTCTTATCATTAAGAATAGATTTTACAAAGCAATTGACATATTCAAATTTGTTCCTCCCATTCATTTATATCAAGCATTATCACTTTGGTAAGATCCTCAGAAGTACTTCCCAATCAATTTTAAGAATTAAATTCATTAATCAAAATTCAAGCTTTAAGAATAAAATGGTAATACCAATCTCAATTAAAAAATAATATTATATATAAATATCATCTCAATACATAAGAGTTTGAACAAATTACTTTCAATCCCAAAGGAAAGTAGTAACCAATCATGGTGGCCATTACAAGCATTGAAAGCAAGAGAGTCAGAGTCTTTCTCCTTAACGACAACTTCCTTTAGGGTTTCTTACCTCTGATTTATTTTCCTTCCAGTCCCCTCTTTCATCTGTCTCATGCCCTAATTTAAACTAATTGGAAGTAGGTTAAGTGACATCTCGCTCAAGCAAGATTAGAAAAAATAGAAACCAACTTCATTGGAACAAACTCGCTTAAGCGAGTTTGGTCCAAATAGCAAGTTTTCCTCTGGAGTGATCTCGCTTGAGCAAATCTGAGCGAGTTCGGGGTAAGTTTGAATGACTTGGGCGAGCTTTAGGCGAGTCTTGGGTTCCCCAACTTTGTATCTTCTTCTCATTTCTAACTTTTTATTCATCTTTTATCCCTGTGTCTTCATCTTCCCTTAGATTCCTGAAATTAACACAAAATTAGGAATAAATAATTCTTATTGATCTCATAATCCAAAATGTTATTAAAATCTAAATTCTCAAATTAGGGTTGAATTATAGCTTAATCAACAATTAAAATCAATAAATTTCTAGCTTTTTACATGAAATTACACCAAATAATGACACTTATCAAACTCCCCCAACCTAGAATCTTGTTTTTCCTCAAGCAAAGTAAATGAATTTAACAATCATACTTTGGTTAAATTATCAAAACAACTTAATTTACTAAATAACATATCAAATTAGAAAATCATGGTGCTACCAACTCCAAAATAAAAAGATATAAATACAATCAATTTTCAGGAATAAACAACTAAAACAATGAAATGACAATATTTTTTCAAGAATATTTTTCTCATAATCTCACATGTAAGTGTTTTCTCTCAATTCTCACTGAATCCTAACAAATCATAGTTGCCTTTCATTTTTTTTCCATATCACAATTATATAAGAACATGAATCTTAAGGTCTTCTACAGGGTTGTAATGAGGTTGGGATCACACACTCACTTGGGCTAATTCCTCATTTACTTGCCATTCAGTGTTCCAACTAATCATCTTGTTCAATTTTCATGTACCACAATCTTGTCTAGATCACTCCATTGTTCTAATCTTAAAAACAAGGTTTAATTTATAATTTCCCCACAACTCAAATTAATATTTCAATCCTCAAAATAACACCTAAAAATAAGAAAACTAGAAAAACAAACTTAGCAAAATGAAACAAAACTAAAAAATAAGAAAATTAAAAAGAAAACTAGAATGATAAAACGTATAAATCATCTCATCTTAGTAACTCATCAAATTTTATGTTAAAATCATCATCTACATCTATAAATGGTCCTCACAAATTTATTATATATTCTTAAAATAAAAGGTGTGGTTGACATTCCTTTCTACTATAATTCATTAAAATGGACTACTCTTAATACAACAATTTTTGTTTGTTACAACAAGATTTTGTGGGACAAATAGCCTTTGTAAAATTTGTACGTATGTTTAACTCCACTTTTTTTCCCATTATTTGAACAAATATAACTCAACTATTTCTAGATCTAATATAAAGGGTTTTTAAAATAAATTATTTGACTGAGGAGATAATTTATTTACACAACCTTTTTTTTGAAAAACACGTTTGTTCTCTCTCTTTCGAAGGGATTTGGTGTGGCTAGGATTTGTGTGGGTGGTTGTTCATTCTCCAACTTGGTGGTGGACGATGGTGGCGCAGGGGTCATGGATTCTGGTCGGCGGGGGCGCGATAGTCTGCCAAGACGCTGGTGGTAGCCCGACGACTCTCTACGTCTGGGTACAAGGTGTATTCTTTCCTTAAATCTTTTTCTTTATAAAGGTGTTTCTTCTTGGAACTTCTATTGCATACAAAAAGTTTCCACCATTTTCATGTAGCCACTTCTAATTTGTGGTAAAGTCAATATTTTTATAAAAATTTGCAGTAAAGTCAAGATTTTTATCAAAATTTGTGGTAAAGTCAAGACTATTATCAAAATTTGTGGTAAACTCAAGATTTGGTGTTGTGGTGGTACGGTTGTGCGGGGGTGGTGTGGTGAGTAGTGACTTTTGGAATGGCGGAGGGTTCTAAGGGTTTCCTTATCCCATTTACTTGTTTGAAGGATTGTGAAATATCTCCTGCGAAAACGGTATATGATAAGCCTGGCCAAAGGAAAACTTTTGCTCAGGCTTTGGGAACTACATGTGATATTCCTTTGTTCGAATTACCCACTCCTTGTATTAAGGGAGACATGATTGTGGTCTGGATAGATGAGGTAGATTACTTGGTTGGATTTGAGGATTGCAAGACCCATCTTCATGGTCGAGTTATTCTTTCTAAGGGGTATAAACCCCTTACACACATGGATTTAACTAAAATACTGCAGCTGGTGTGGAAGGCTCTTGGACCGTGGAAAGCAATTCCTCTCGGGAAGAGTTTCTATGAGTTTGGGTTCGGTTCCTTAGAAGACATGCGATGGGCCCTTGGGATGGGTTCCTTGAAGTTATCTTTGGGTTTCTTGAGACTGTTTGCTTAGACAAAAGACTTTGTTCCAACTACTATGAAGAGTACCAAAACCCAAGACTGGGTTCGACTATATAGGTTGCCTTTGGAGTATTGGAGATCAAGGGCGAATTTTTCCATCATCAAAGGTCTTGGTACTCCTTTGTCTTTGGATGAGAATAGTATGAGAAAGAAGAAGGGCATGTTGTCCCCTCTTCCCGATCACCTCTTGGTTGAACGTTCAGACTACACTTTTGTAGTTGGTGTGAAATATGAATGGCTACCTCCTTTTTGCTCTCATTGTAAGATGATAGGGCATGAGCTTGCTCAGTGACGGATCATACATGATCAAGGTCGTGTTCTTGGGCCTCAACAAAAATCTTCTCAGAAGATAATTTCCGATGAACGAGATAAGGGAAGGAATGTGGCTCCTAAACAACGTCAAGAATATCGGAAGAAAGATCTGCAGCCGAAGCTCCTGGAAGGCCCCACAGATAATTCAAACTTTGTTGTTCCTGGCGAGGCCAATGTCGAGTCACCCTTCGGTCACCTTGCTACTGATAAATCAGGAGGACTGAAGGACGATTTTGCTGATATGCCTCCTCTTGAGGATGCCTCGGATCACAAATCCAAGAAAGGGTTATCCTCTCATACTTCAGATTTTCCAGAAAAAGGAATGCTACCTACTGTTATACAAGGCAAGGGCTCAGAGTCTTATGCTCTTATTGAGGATCTTCATGTAGAGGTCTCACCTCCTGTGGGGGGATCCATCTCTTTAGAAGGCTACTTCACCTGTAGTTTCTACAACACCATTCACTACTCCTATGGATGGTCATCACAAGTATGCAATTGTGACTGTACCATCCCTGTCATTGGTCCTGCAAAATCACTTTTCCTCTCTCGAGGGTTTGGAAACTACATAAGTGGGAGGTGATCCTTATATTGGTACGTCTACTGCCATTGTTGAATTTAATTCTGACCATATCATTGTTGAAAATCATATTGGGTCAAAATTTTGGGCTGATCTTAATGAGATGGAGGAGGATGCCAGTGATACTGGGGAGGAGATAGTTCGTACTAAAAGAAAACCCGAGAGACAACCTAAGGGGACTGGTAAAGCCAAAAAAACCTGCTAAGACAGTTCTCACCATAACGTCGCAATGAAGGTCTCTTCTTTTTTCTGGAACGTTAGAGGACTGGGAAACCACAAAACTGTGGAGATGTTGCTTAGTTTACTTAAACTGCATAAACCCCTTTTGGTTTTTCTTTCTTCTGAAGTCCTTTTCAAATTTTTTGATATTCATTTGATGGTTACGTCTCCTATTGTTAATAAGTCTTCAAAGCTTTGGTGTTTGTCGATCCCAAATCTGGTCCAAAATTTCTTGGTAAATGATCAATTTATTTCTGTATCTTGCCATCTGCATGATAAATTTTTTAGCTTTGCAGGTGTTTATGGTGTTAACACATACTTGGTTAGACGGTTTTTGTGGAGGGATCTTAGTTCCTTCCTATGGACTTTGTGTATTTTGGGAGATTTTAATAATGTATGGACTTTGTGTATTTTGGGAGATTTTAATGATGTGTTATTGACTGATGAATGTGGGGGGGGGGGGGGGGGGGGGGGTGTTGGGTTGGGTGGGGGGGGGGGGTGTGTTTTTTTTGGAAATGAGAAAGAGGGGGCTACTCGAAGGCGGGAGAGGACCCGCGCCCCCCCCCCCAGATTCATCAGTCAATAACACATCATTAAAATCGCCCAAGATGCACAAAGTCCATACATTATGAAGATCTCCCAAAATACGC
>Ga0123342_1009112_pt1 | contig 12074 bp, 9 predicted proteins | sample Turbeawhitnodule_FD_89960 | JGI IMG/M metagenome (GOLD analysis project Ga0123342, IMG submission 89960) | Root nodule microbial communities of legume samples collected from Mexico - Turtle bean Mexico white nodule | ecosystem: Host-associated > Plants > Roots > Nodule | place: Mexico: Nepantla... | reverse complement strand
AATGCTCAAAGGAGAATCAATTGCGGATGTGCAAAAGCGGTTCACTCACATTGTCAATCATCTCATGAGTCTTGGAAAGGTCTTTGACAAAGAAGAGTTGAATATCAAGATTCTCAAATGTCTCGATAGATCTTGGCAACCTAAAGTCACGGTTATCTCATAATCAAGGGACTTGACATCTTTGACTAGAACCTCCTTGTTTGGAAAGCTTAGGGAGCATGAGTTGGAGATGAATACACTCAACATTCAAGAGAGTGAAGATAAGCATGTAAGAAAATTGTCTTGAAAACTGCCAAGCAAAAGAACAATCAAGGTTCAAGTGATGAGAGTGAAGGAGAAACTCTTAGTTTGTTGTCCAAAAAGTTCAACAAATTCTTGAAGAAGAACTGCAACAAAGACTCCAATAAAGAAAGGTATGGCAACAAGAAAACTAGTGATTTTAATGCTAACAATTATACTTGTTATGGTTGTGGAGAGCAGAGCACATAAAGGATGAATGCCCAAATAAAGAGAAGAAATCAAACAAGAAGGAAAAGAAAGAAAAATCAAAAAGAGCCTACATTGCTTGGGATGAAAATGATGTCTCTTCATCTAGCTCCTCATTAAGTGAAGATGAAGAAGCTAATATGTGTTTGATGGCCAAGGAAGAGGATGATGCAAGTATTGTAAGTTCTTGTACTTCTTTAAATGCTGAAAATTATAGTAAACTTCTTCAAGATTTTAAAGAAACACATGAGGAAGCTAATCGTTTGGCACTCTTAAACAACCGATTGAAAGGGTTGAATAACTAGCTTGAAAACAGAGTCAAGGCACTGGAAAAAAAGTTGGAGAATTCAAAAACTGATTTTGAAAATCTAGAAATGCTTTACAATAACTCTTCTTGCAAGTGTGACTTTCTTGTTTGTGAAAATTGTGAATCTCTTGAAAAGAAGGTTCACTATCTTGTGAAAACTGTGGATAGGCTTTCAAAGGGTAAATCCAACTTTGAGAATGTCTTGGCATCTCAAAATTTTGTTTTTGGAAAAGCAGGCTTAGGTTTTAATCCATAGAGTAAGAAGAATGAGTTTTCAAAGTCTTTTTCAAAACTGTTAGAAAAACAACCGATTGAAAAATCGAAACAACCGGTTGTTACATGGTTTTATTGCATTAAGAGAGCCCACTCTATTAGATTCTGCAATATTAGGAAATTTTTTTTTCCTAAAGATGTTATGAGATGGATTCCCAAGAATTCTGAGGTTCCTCATGATAAAGCTAATGTCAAAGAACCCACATTTGTAAGGGGATCAAATCTTGTTGCTTGATTTCATGGTTTTGCAGGATTACTAAGAGATCAAGGAGTCTTGATTCATACGATCAAGCTTATGAAGGGACCTTCTGGACTTCCAATTACTGTGTTGTACCAGCTTAGTCCTCTTGGAGGCCAAGTGAAATTTCTTAATCATGGACAATTACTTATTGAAAGAACTACTTTGTCAAAAGGATAAGAACTTCCTTGTTTTTATTTTCTTCTCTTGAATTTTTCTTTAATTCTGTAGTATGAAAAATATTGATTGATGTCTTTATCTTTCATTTATGTAATGTGTATATGAAGCCTTTCTTTCTGATTCATCTTTGCCTGTCAATTCTGAATTTGTGAAACGCTTAAGTTGCTGTCACAGAAAAACAACCGATTATTTTCACGAAACAACCAATTATTTTCACGAAACAACCAATTTTTTTCCCTCTGACAACACTACATTAAATTGAATTATTTTTTTTTTGCATTCTGTCTATTCCAGATTCTTTCCTCAAGCAGTTATGGGTCAAAGTGCATTTATCATGGGTCTGATTTTGTTCAGAATGGTGTTACTTTTGTCATAAATAGAATATATTCCATAATTTCTTGGAAAATTAAGAACCTTTATGACTAGTCAAAGTTTTCATGTGCTTCCATGTGAAATCTGCCACTGTGTAGCCTTGGACCAAATTCTCTTTCTTGAAGACTGAAACCCATTAAATGCCAAGGATTGGAACTGTCTTTTGTGACTATATAAACTCATATGCAGTTGTTTCTCTTCACAAAAACAACCATTGCCACATCTATTGTTGGTTTGTAAATATGCCAAAAGTCTCATTCTGCTTTCTGTTTTTCTCTTTGTCTTCATGGAACCCACACCCCCTTCATCAAAAAGAATCAAAACAAGGGCTATAAGAAGGGGAGGACGCATTGGTGCATGGTTCTCGGGTGAAGATGAAAAGATTGAGAAATATCTTCATGAAACAAGTAGGAAGACAATAAACAACCCAAAGCTTATCTCTTTCAACTGGTTAAAGGAGAAGAAGTTGGTTGAGCTAAGAAGTCTTATCAAGGAACATATGTTGAAGAGGTTCTTGGAGATGTCAGGGAACATATATCCTAATTTTATAAGGGTATTCTATACCAACCTTCAATTTGTTGGAAATAACCTTGTTTCTCATGTAAAAGGGGTTGATATGGGGATTACACATGAAGTATGGAATGCCATCACTGGATTAAAGTATGCAGGGCTATGAATCAACAAAGGAAGCATTGGTGTGGTGGAGGAATTTAACAAAATACAGGTTTACAATAATTGCTTGAAGAATCCTCAAACAAAAGTGAGAAATTTTTCAGTGGGAGGTCTTAAATTGAATGAAAGGATAATTTCCTTGATTGTGACATGGAGGCTCACACCTAGGGGGAGAAATCATTCTGTGCTTACTGAGGAGGATCTTGTAAACATGTATTGCATTATGAACAAGGTCAAGATCAATTGGATCCACATCATCAAGGAGCACATGCAAAAATCAATGAGGTTAAGTGACTATCACTATCCATATGCTGTATTGATTTCTAAATTCTTGAATTATTTTGAAGTGGACCTTGAGAAAGAACAGACTGAAGTTGTGAAATCATCTCTTGAAGTGAACAATGGTTCACTTAGCAAGATGGGTTTCACTAAGATTGGTGGAAAATGGGTGAGCAAAGATGGTGATCAAGGTGGTTCCTCAAGTGGTGTGCAAGCTGGACAAGAAGAGGAAGATCTTGATGCTGCTAAAGGCTTTAGAGTTGATGCTAAAGAAGAACATGATGTTGTTGATATAGGTGATGGAACAAGTACTGGAAATCAAGGAGAAAGGATTCTCTCAATGTCTCATTTTGAGAGGTTTATGGTTAATAGGATGGACAACTTTGCCGAAAACCAAAGGAATCTCCATGAGTTCTGTGCTACAAATTTTCAGAACTTTGATGACAGATTCCAAAGCATGGATACACGTTTCTAGAACCTTGATGAACATATTGAAGCTGTTCAAAACCAACTTTTTGAGCTGCATATGGAAAGGAAGATTGAAGCAAAGTTTAGTTGTTGTTTATGCTTAAGTTGCTTTAATTGTTGGAAAATTTCTCTCTTAATTCTGTTTTTATCCCTTTATTCATTTTATTTGTGAAGACAAATAGGGGAAGAAGGTGTTCGTTTATGTGTTGTGTATGCTGCTTCTACAAACTCTGATTTGAAGTTTATATTTTGCTGCATTCAATCTATTTTTGTTGCTGCTACACTCACTGATTTTGGCATTATTTTGGACTAGTTTTGTTGTTGTTTTGATTGTGCAGAAAACTAGTGTGTGCGCCTTGATAACCTATTGCTATATATGCTCTATGTTTGCATAGTTTCTGTTTTGCAAGTACTAGTTCAGATTCAAACAAATCAACACAAGCAAACAGGGATTTGTCTTCATCAAATAGGGGGAGATTGTTGATCAAGGATGATCTTGAAGCTTTGATGTCTCCAAATCCATGGTGTTTGATGGAAGGCTGAAGTTGTTGTGTGTGTGGGTGGGTTTTGGGTAGAATGATATGTAATCCACTTTTTGTTTGAATCTAAAACAGTTTGGAATCAAAACCTTTTTGACAAAAAATTATTTTATGAAGAAGTAGAAAAACAACTTGTTGTTTTGTCGTTTCAATCAGTTGTTTATCACTTTAAATGTTTGACTTGGTTGACTTTGCTGTCAAACCAATTCAATCGGTTGTTTCGAGGATTCAACTGATTGTTTGTTGAAAATCCATAACAAAAGTTTTGTTATGTTTACAAATCAGCTTTAAATGTTTTCTAACTGAATAGGCTCCTGCTTTAAATGTTTTTAACAGCTTTTGAAGTATTTAAATAGATTGTTATACTCTCTTAAAGTTTGATAACACTTTTGAGACATTTGTGAAAGTGTGAAAACATATTTGAGTTTTCAAGATTTGCATTCAAGCTTTTGGGTTTTCATTTAAATAGGGATTAAATAATTTAGAATTATTATTTATTAATATTTATATTAATTCAAGAATTTATTTATATACATATTTTATTTATGTAGAACATTAAATAATTTAGGATTTATATGTGTTTAAAATTTTAAATAATTTAAAAATATTATTTATTATAAATTTTTATCCAAGTATGACATTCAATAATTTCGAATTTTTATTTATTTATATTTTTAAATAATTTAGGAATTTTATTTATTATATTTTTTTATTTAAGTTATGACATTTAATAATTAGGATTTGTATTTATTTCTAATTTTAAATAATTTATGTATTTTATTTATTGAAAATTTTATATAAGTACTACATTTATTAATTTAAGATTTGTATATGTTTAGAATTTTAAATAATTTAGGATTTTTTATATCCATTTTTTTATTTAAGTATTACATTAAATTATTTAGGAGTTGTATTTGTTTAGGATTTTGAATAATTTAGGAATTTAATTTATTTAAAAAATTATTTATTTAAAACATTAAATTATTTAGATTTTGTATTTATTTAGGATTTTAAAAACTTTAAAAATGTTATTTATTTTAGATTATTATTGAAGTAGGAATTAAAATTATTTAGGATTTGTATTTGTTTAGGATTTTGGAAAACTTAGAAATTTGTTTAAATTTTTATTCAAGAGAAATTAAATAATTTAAGATATGAATATATTTAGATTCTTGAATAATTTAAGAATTTTATTGATTTTCAAATTTTATTTAAAAATAATATTTCAAATTTTTGAATTTTTATTTATTTAGTATTTTGAAAATCTTAAAAATTTCATATTTTTATTTAAGTAGGTTATATACTTTTTTTTTGGTCAAGTTTTTTTTGTTATGATAGGTTATATACTCTTGGTAGAATTTATTCAAAATCAATTACGTTATGTTTGGTTTGATATTTGTTTTTTTTAACCTGGGATGTTTCAACTTTTCCATGATTACTCACTTTGTTGTTTTAATACTTCAAGAGCTGCCTAATAAGTTATTTATTATGCTAATGTCACACATTAAATTTTATTTACATTATAATTTTTTTATCTGTTGTAATTATTAATTTTATTATTTATATTATTATTAATATTTAAATTTTGTTTATCAGTTGTTATTATTTCTAGAAGATAATTCACATTTGTTGCTTGAATATTTGTTTTTTGAATATTTATTGCCTTTGTCATTTTTCATGCTTTGACGGCATGGTTTGCATTGTCCAAGAAGAGTCCTTTGACCTTTATATTTGGGATTCTGCGTGGTGAAAACCCATCTCCATGAGTTCAACAGTAATGAAAGTTAACTTAAACCCTATAAACAACATACCTCACCGCAGATGTTAATTCTTCCCTTGGTTTGCAGCCTTAGTATTTCATCTCAATCTGAATCCGACATGGTCTGAAGAAGGCGTGACATTAGAGAACCAAGAACATAAAAAAAGAACTGGAGAAAACGAACCAAAAAATATTTTGACAAACAATATGAATATGTATGTTATGGATGCACAAAAAAATGAAAAAAAATGATAAAAGAATCACCTTTTCTTCGAAAAAGATAAAAGTTTGTAACTTTGATTAGAAATCCTAAAAACATCAAAAAGTAAGAAACAGTTAGATCTGAGAACATAAATAAAACTGCATAAAAAGTAAGAAAAAGATAACCAAGAACATAAAAAAGAATTGGACAAAACGAACCAAAAAACATTTTGGAAAACAATCTGAACATGTATGTTATGGATGCACCAAAAAATGAAAAGAAATAATAAAAGAATCACCTTTTCTTCGAAAAAGAACTTTTATGAGAAATCCTGAGAACAACGAAAAAGTAAGAAACAGAAAACCAAGAACATAAAAAAAAAAACTAGAGAAAATGCAAAAAACAAACAGTTTGGCAAACAATATGAAGATATATGATATGGATACACCAAAAAATGAAAAAGAAATGATAAAAGACTCACCTTTTCTTCGAAAAAGATAAAAGTTCACAACTTTAATAAGAAACCCTAACAACAGTGAAAAAAAAGTAAGAAACAGAGAACGAGGAACATAAAAACAACTGGAGAAAACGCAAAAAAAAAAAAATGACAAAAGACTCACCTTTTCTTCGACAAAGATAAAAGTTCACAACTTTAATAAGAAACCCTAACAACAGTGAAGAAAAAGTAAGAAATAGAGAACGAAGAACATAAAAACAACTTTGAGGAAATGCAACAAACGAAGAAGTAACAAATCAAGATCAGTGGAGCAAATAAATCATAAAAGAGATGAAGAGAATCAGAAGAAACATTAAAAGCAAGCAACTTTGATAAGAAACCCAAAAAAAAATCATTTTTATGTTGTGAAACAATGTAAAAAACACATAAGCAACAATATCAAGAACAAAGAGATGGAAAGAATCAGCAGAAACTTGAAAAGCAAGAAACTTTGATAAGAAACCCCAAAAAAAATATCATTTTTATGTTGTGAAAAAACATAACAAATAGAGAAGCAACAATGTCAAGATTACCGGAGCAAAGAAACCGTAAAAGAGACGAAGAGAATGACAGAAACATCAAAAGCAAACAACTTTGATAAGAAAACAAAAAAAAATCATTTTTATGTTGTGAAAAAAGTAATAAACACTAACATATACACTGCAAGAAAAAAAAAAGCATATCACCTAGGTGCTTGAACATACGATGGATTCCACTACCAGTTGTTGCACAGACTAAAGAAAACCCAAATAAAATGAAATAGGGCGAAATGTGAGGCATAGAGCAAACCCAGAGAAGAAGAAATCCAAGAAAGGGCGAAATGTGCCCAGAGAAGAAGAAACCCAATAAATGAAAATGCTTGAGAGAAACGAAAAGGCAACGAAATAAAGGTGGAATAGGAGAGAGAGAGAGAATAAATGAGAGACGAGAATGAGAGAAACCAAAATAAAAGAAAGAGAAAGGCGGAAATGAGAGGAGAGAGAGAGTAAATGAGAGGGAAATGTGAGTGATAATAAAGTGAGAGAGAGGGAAATGTGGGTGATAATAAAATGAGAGTTTTGTAACACGTATAAGTTCTACAGCGTGCCACTTGTCACTCACATAATGAATTTGAGATTACTATTTAAGTTAATATTTGAAATTTTTTCTTTTTGATTTTTTTTTGAAAAGTTACTCCGAGAGTGCCTTCTATTTGTATTATAGATTGATTGATATCCACCCATTTGTAAAATAACTTGTTTTAAATCAAATAAGTATAGCCTTGAACTTTTCTCTCATTTGTGAGTTCAAAATGCTAGTTCCTTATTTCTAGAATCTAATACTTAGTTTTCTAAATTCAAGTAGTGATTTTCCTTTTTACATTTATCTTTCATTGTGAGAGTGACGTGCTTTTCATCTTTTATCTCCTCCATCTCTTTTATTTCTTCATTTGTTCTTATAATCAAACTTTTATACTTGAATAGTCATTTAGTTAATCTTGTATTTTCAGTGGAGAGATTCGAAGAGCTTGTTTTATTCTTGTTTTCTACATCGTCAAATAAAACCAAAGTTAATTCTATGAATTTCCTTCATTTTCTTCCATTATATTGAATTGTTCTTAAATCCTTTTGAATGTTGTTTACAAACACTCCATTCTAATCAATTTAGAGTCATCCTTAAAGCATTTGCTTTCGTTAAAACTAAATGAATCATGAATATAATCAACAATAACACGAGTTTCAATTATTCTAATCATGATCCTAATTCAAGTAATTATGACTAAGAATAATAAAATTAAGGCAATTAGTTAATAAAACAAACAAAGTAATATACAAAAAAATTAGAAATTGAGAATCCCTAATTTAAGAAATCTAATTATAGTCTCAAAGAAGAATATCCATTTATAAATAGAACCTTCAAAATTATTAAGCAAATTGTGAATTTATACTTTGAGTTGTTGAATAAGTAACCTAGCCATTTATACAATGATCCATTGAAAAGGAAAGATGAATGTTGCATGCTGGGGGAAGACTAACCAACTTGTCATGACGAAAGTTTAAATATGGTGCAACACTCACTAGACAGCTACAAAGTTTTTTTATAGCTTCACCATTGTTGGCTCCCTGAAAAGCCACTCTTGCTCCATCACAGCAATTAGGAGTTGGATGATCTAATGAACCAATCAAATAAGGCTGACATGGGAAAAGTAAAGGTTGATACCCATTGCAAATGCTAGGAACTTGTGCTGTGCTTGGAATTTGTGCTCTGCTCAATGTTGTTATTGCCAAACCATAAGCCATAACAAGCACCACAACACCAAACACTTTCTTCTCTCCCATATTCTCTTGATTATGTGCCTACCTTGTTTTCACTTTTTATGAATTTGTGTTCAACGCATAACTCACTTATATAGACTTAACAGTAGTTGAGTTTTGGAATAATTTCATCATATTTTCTTTTCTTTTCATATCCGTTATATGGTATATATTAAATGTGGCTTCCTTGTTTTCACTTTTATCACTTTGTGTTCAACGCATAACTCACTTATACAGACTTAACATTAATTGAATTTTGGAATAATTTCATCATATTTTATTTTCTTTCCATATCCGTTATATTGTATATATTAAATGCATTTATTATTTACAAAAAATAATTAATAAATATTAAATTTTAATAAATGTAATACTTAATATATATACTGACACTACAAGAAAAATTCAATTTATCTACGGAATAATTTTGTAGGTAACAACCAAGATTCATAGGTAAATCAGCATTACTTACGGATTACCCACGAAACAAAATTCGTATGTAATCTGAGCATAGGTAATTTACCTACGGACAGTGTATCGATAATGTGTCCACAGATAATTTAATATACTTTATTTTTAAAATTTTAATTATTATTATTATTCAATATACTTTATTCAACATTACTTTTTTTAATTAAATATTATTACTATTAAATATTATAACTAATAAGTATAATAATAATCATAACATGACAACAAAACTTGACTAATGGTTAAAACTTCTTTGGACATTCCTCAAGGGACTTGGCTTTGACTTCCACATGCTGCAATTTAGTTCTAACTTTAATTATAATTGTCATAACATATATAAGGATAAAATAGGAAAAAAAAATTAAAGATGGGAATCCCCTTTATAACTAATGAAATTAAATCAAGTATTGATATAAGGATAAACTAGGAAAAAAATTAAAGTTAAAGAGGAGAATCCCCTTTATATATACATATAGATTATGAAATATTATTAATAATTTTAAATATTATTTAATATTATAAATAATATTAATTTTATTAATATTTTTATTAATAGTATTTATGTTATTAATAATATGTATAGATATTTTTATTTATATAACATTAATAACTTAATATTATTTAATTCACTTTATTAATAACATTAATAATTTAATAACTTAACATTATTTAATTTAACTTTATTAATAACTCCTTCCCCACCATAGAGACCAAAGTAGAATTGACGAGTACGATACGTCAAGAATTAATGGAGGAGATCAGAAAGGAGACTGGTCGGATGCAGTTAGAGTTGCGATAGGAGTTTCTATCGCAACAATTTTATGCTGAGTCAGTTGACACGCTTGTTAGTCCCTCTCCCAAGAGCACAAAGAGAAGTTGTGCGGCTCTTACAACATCAGGGGAGGATATCATTGGCCAGAGATGAGCCAATGTGAGCTACTGGTAGACTGCGACATGCTTCCTTAGGTGGTGGCCATTGGAAAAGTCTATCAAGAGGCCACCACCTTACATAACGTTCCTCTCTCCCCTGATGTGGTGAAGGTAATAGTTGAAAGAGTACGAGTAGCTGATACTTGTGTTCCACTACCTTTAGATGAGGTAACAATTGTGGCTGGTGCATTCCAGATATTCATAGCCTAGCCCAGATACCTCATTCGAGTTATACCAGAACCTCTAGTAAAATTTCATTTCATTATATTAATTTATATTTATATATTACATCTAATTTAATACAAATGTTCTTTATTTTGTAGAAACATCGTCGGAAACCAAGTTCGAAAAAGAAGCATGAGGTTTCGATTGACGATCCTATAGCTTCCTTAGTTGCAACTGCTAGAGAGATTAGTTAAGACACTTTGGAAGATCTGTGGGATGATACGTTTTTTGAAATAAACACTGACATGCCAATGTACATATACATGCCAGATATGTTAGAATTTGTAGTTGGGGATCAAGAGCTCAATATAAATATAATTCAATTTTTTATCATGTAAGTATCTTTACCAATATTTCAATTTACTTTATGTTAAATTATTATTGATTATGGTTTAACTAATAACTTGTAGGTCTTTGCATGGAGTTTCTATCACTGATGGGAATGAAGATGCATATAGATTTTGTCCCGACCAGTCCTCGGTCATCAACCCAGAGACTGACCTCAGACATCGCGCATTGATGCTTAATGATGGAAGGGGGCCACGTGAGGTGGACCCCAGACGCACCTACCAGGGAATTGGTTACTCTTTGATATTTGTATCCTAAGCCCCGAAGTTGGAGATCGATATCGAACCCCACCAGTAGGGGAAGAAGATCGGACATTGGTCGTCAGGACGTTGTAGAGGGCCACGTAAGCTGGGCCCAATAAGATAACAGTTAAAGACAAGAGATATGTGAGAAGCCTAAGTCACGAGGGATCCATGCATGTGGTGTGTATGAGACATTAAGGCGCAACACATGTGGATAATCCTAGGAGGCGTTAAGGCCCATTAGGGTTAGGCTTTCCAGGGAAAGCTGCATGCATGGGACGTGAATACTTAGGGCACCCACGAAGTAGATGGCACTAAAGATTAGGTGCACAAGTTGGTACCTAAGCGGCCACTCTGATATTCGTTGCACTTCAGTTAAGGGAAGTTCATGTGCCAGATACGCTAAGATTCTATGGATAGCGTCGCAAGGACATTCTCCAAGGAACCCTAGTCAAGGGTAACAACACAAAGGTAAACCCTAGTTTCAGCATATATAAAGGGTGTCAAAACCCTAGTAAGGTACGCAATTTCTAAGACTGAAGCTAATATACATACTTGGTGTTTCTTTGCCCTAATACTGACTTGAGCGTCGGAGTGCAAACGGCCGCTAGGGCGCCCCTTTGTCTTTTGCAGGTGAGTGGTTTCTTGATCAAGAATGCACGTTTCTCAGGCAAGATTGAAGGGCCAAAGCATTTGTTGAAGTCAACAGGCGGAGCGAGTCAACCGGCAGGAACATTTGGCGCCCCGTGGGGCCCGTTAAAACAAGGTCCCACTCACAGCTACGTTAAGAGTCTTTACCAACAATGTGAGGAGTACGAGGCAAGCAACTATTAGATCCGCAGGAAGGGTACCCTCTGGGGGGGACAACGTTACCATGCAACAAATCTTGGATACGATGCGTGCCCTCCAAGTAGAAGTAGCGGCTTCCCGAGTGGACAACGCAAAATTGCGCAGAGCCAATGAAGAACTACGTAGGGATTTGCAATATGTAGGGGAATGCGCAACAAACGAACGTGCCCCTCCGACACCACCTAGGGCCAAAGCACCTGTTAGAGTCAACCGGCGGAGCGAGTCAACTGGCAGGAACATTTGGCACCCACCGTGGGGCCTGTTAAAACAAGGTCCCACTCACAATTACGTTAAGAGTCTTTACCAATAATGTGAGGAGTACGAGGCAAGCAACTATTGGATCCGCAGGAAGGGTACCCTCCGGGGGGGGGGGGGGGGGAAAAAAAATTTTACAAAAAACAAATTGTGGGAAGGGTGGGGGCCCCCCTGAGAAAAAGTGGCGTT
>Ga0123342_1009111_pt1 | contig 12074 bp, 12 predicted proteins | sample Turbeawhitnodule_FD_89960 | JGI IMG/M metagenome (GOLD analysis project Ga0123342, IMG submission 89960) | Root nodule microbial communities of legume samples collected from Mexico - Turtle bean Mexico white nodule | ecosystem: Host-associated > Plants > Roots > Nodule | place: Mexico: Nepantla... | reverse complement strand
CTAAGAGTTCTAGGGATGGCTAAAAAAAGAGGATGATGAGCCACTATTTCCCTTTCAATTTCACGCCTAGACACAAGGAGTGTAGGCTTAGAACTCTTATCTTTTTTATCTTTTTCACTCTCCTCTTTTTCTTCATGATAACTTGGTCCTCATGGACTTCCAAATGGACATAGTATGATCATCCAAAGACAAAGGAGTACCAAGACCTCTAATGACGAAAAATATCGCCCTTGGTCTCCAATACTCCAAAGGCAAATTGTAGATTCTAACTCAGGCCTAAGTTTTGGTACTCTTCATGGTAGCTGGAACAAAGTCTTTTGTCCAGGCAAACAAAACCAAGAGATAACTGCAAGGAATCCATCCCGAGGGCCCATTGCATGTCTTTTAAAGAAGCGAACTCAAACTCATAAAAACCCTTCTCAAGAGAAATTGCTTTCCACAGTCCAAGTGCCTTCCACACCGGCTACAAATTTTTAGTTAAATCCAAGTGTGTGAGAGGTTTATCCCCCTTAGATAGAATAATTCGACCATGAAGATGGGTTTTGCAATCCTCAAGACCAGCCAAGTCATCAATCCAGACAACAACCATGTCTCCCTTAATACAAAAAGTAGGTAGTTAGAACAAAAGAATGTCACATCTATTTCCCAAGCTTGAGCAAATGTCTTCCTTTGACCCGGCATAGCATATACGTTCTTATCAGGAGATACTTCTCAATCCATCAAAAAATTTCATGGGATAAGGAAACCCTTGGAACCCTTCCCAACGGCTAACAAGTTACTGCCCACAACACACGGTCGCTGCCCAACTAGCAGCGAACACACAATAGCAGCCCATGCAGCCACCACCACCCACCATGGAAGCCACCACTGCATTGGTCCATTTCCGTCGCGCACAACACCATTGTGTTAGTCCTCCACTGCAAGCAACGCGCTCACATATCACTTTTCGCCACACGTCGTTGCACACTGCCACACTTGCTCATAAGCAGCTCACATCGCGTGCACAGAACCCCTTCCCTCCGCTCGTCGCTCTCCGTCGCACTAGGCACGACTCCGCCACACTGAACGCTGCACACAGGAGGCCCTCCCTCATTGCAAGCGAGAACCACTGCAACACCCTTTATTCATCAATGGCACACACTCTGCGTTGAACCCAATAAAGCAGCCGCGAGCGTCTCTGCCTCCACAGAAACCCTAATGCACACCAACATCTAATTGTTGTACATCTACACCACACACACCTTAACTGCTCTAGAAACCCTCTCTTAAATTTTCTAAAAGATACCTCAATTCTTATTAAAAAAAAATTATCATCCAACTTATTTCTTGTACTGGACAGGAGCTCGGTCCTCGGTCTTGGACCAACTACTACTCGATTCTCGGATAGGGTAAAACTCAGCTCAGCCATGGACCTGGAGTCAAGGTAGCGGTGTTGGGCCTGTTTGGTTAATGAGCCTAATTTTCTAACGATGTGCTATGATTTAAATTCAAGTTGTATGTGCTTAAAGATAAAATATAAAAAGATATTTTATGAATATATAAGATATTTGATATAAGATATATGATATAAGATATAAGATATAAAGAGATATTTTATTTGTTTGCTGCACGTAAAATACCTGTTGATAGATGTTGCTAACCCTAAAAAGATAGGGAGATGTATGTATAACAAAATGTGGCTTACAGTTTAGCACCTAAAGGTCATTGGTGTACGTGGCAAGTGGTTTTCTATTAGAGATATAAGATAATGTGCTTATTTTCAATTAATATTTGCTTATCTCAAGTGCAATTGTTGCATGTGCGTTTATAAAAAGGGGTTGAAACCCTAGGTGAAGGTATGCTATTTGTAGACGTTGTTTTTACACACTACACTGAGAATTATTGTTGCTTTTGTGAGCCCTTACTGACTTGATTATCGGAGTGTGATCGACCGTTAGAGCGCCCTCTGTCTTAACAGGAACAACATCCAAACATTAAGGAAAGTACGAGTTCTACTACGAGATAGAGTCCAAATTCGCCTGCAGAAGTTTACCGGCAACCAAGTTAACCGGCAAGAACATTTCTTATTATGTGTATAAGTATAATTGATTATTTAAGTCAACATAATTGATTATATTTAAATATTATGATCATCTATTTTATTGTTTACTTGCAAAATACTCTACACTTTGTTCTTGTATAATACTTTTAATTGAGTATTTAAAATTAATAAAATAGACGTAATAAATTAATTTTAATAAAATAGTTGTAAAGAATTATAACTCAAATTTTTGTTGACATAAATAATTATTTTTATTTTTATTATGTAACTTTGTTGGATTAAATTTATTTTTTACTCTTATTGTGCAATTTTGATTTATTAATTAATTTTTTAAATCTTATTTACAAGTATAGTTAATTTTTTTTTCTTTTATACTAACATTTTACTATATTGGTTAAATTTCAAAGTATTCAAAGCATAAATTAAACTATATATTTGTAACAGTTTTTCAAATGATTGTAATATCGATATCAATGTTTACAATAAAAAAGTACTTTGTTTACATTGTACTATTTTTATTCCATCTTAATAAATTTTGATAATGGATAGTTATAACTCAAAAGGATATTGGTTTGGAGAATATAACGAGTCATTATAATAAAATTCGTTTTTAGTTAAGATTATATTTAACATTTTTGACCGTTTAATTCCAATAGATGTATTATTTACAATTTATATTTTTTGTAAGAAAAGTCAACGTCACTGATTACTGACGGTTTTAATGACAAAATGTTTAAGTATGACATAAATTATGTCATAGGTATAATTTAAACATTTCTTCTCCAATAGCATGCATAATGTATATTACAAATTAAATTAATTGAAAAAATGTAAAATGTACCATTTTCTTCACAAATCAATTCACCATTGTAAAAAATTCAACCTCCCCCTCCTTTCTTCGCTCATATTTCTGCAAATTTCAATATATACAAACACAAAGAACTTGCACTTTTCTGTGTAAACAATAAATCTACTGAAACAAGCACGCTATTAGAGCAATATCTGAAGAATTTCTTGATTATATACTATTGTTATTGTTGCTATTATGGTTTACAAACATCTATGTGCTTTCTTGTCAATTCTAGGTAATTCTCTTGTCTTCATTGGTCTTGGTTACTATTGTTGGTCTGAAACGCTTTATTCAATAATACATTCCAAATTTGTCCTTTCTGAAACCCTGTGTTTATTACCTTATGTAATGGTTGTTTATGAATTAGGCAATCCCAAACTATATTTTAGATTAGACAATGTTTTCATATTACTAAATATAATTATTGGAAGGCTTATATGTGGAAGAATTGTATTATGTTATAGAATATGATAGATTTGATCAAGTCATAGAAGGAACCTGACATGAGATGTGACAATCATGCTCTATAATTGCCACGTGGAATAAGGCCATTGCTTCTTACACCATATGTTTTATATGAAATAATAAAAATAGTGTTTTCAGTTTTTAAATAAGAGAACAAATTAAAATATATTTTAAGGTATTCTAGAATACATTTCTAGACTTCGATTTTCAGAAGATTTTCCGAATTTTGAAATTCTTTTTCTATTTTAATTCCAGAATAAAAGGTAATTTTGGAAATCAAAAAGTCGATTGGGTGTTGGAAAAATTTGGCATGGAATAATAGATGGGGGAGTCAAAATGGTGATCGAGCTATGTAATTATTTTATGAATATTTTCGTTATAGTATTTTTTTGATGAAACCAAAATCACTTTTTCAAATAAGAACAATTAGTCAGAGGGTGCACATTTTCCGGATCAGATCCGGAGTTCTCAACGTTTTGCTATCTATTTTTTTTTCTACTAATTGTTCTTATTTGAAAAAAGTGATTTTGGTTCCTAGAAAATAAAACAAAAAAAGTGCAACAATTTACGCCACTGCCATTGCCACTTTGATCTTTCTTTCAAATTAAGGGTGTGTGAGACGAAATTTTAGGGTGCAGGAAGAATCGGCATAAAGATAGATTAAAGCCCTTCATCTTCAAAAGGTTCTTTTTTGGGATTAAATAAAGTCCTAAACCTGAGTAGACACGTATAAATAGGAAACATGTACTGACAACACCCCCACCAATTGTTTTTCAATGGCCAAACAAAATCCCTAGAAAGAAAAAAGAAGGGTATATGCGAAGATAATGATATTCTCTTATATATGATGTTCATTGCACAAATTACAAATTAGAGCCAACTAGGAACTTGCACGCCTCAAATTAGCTTGTTGACAATCTATTAGGTAATAGGTAATTTGGTCGTTCGGCTCATACCACTACACTTGTCCTCCAGGTTCGAGGATCGAGGTCGAACCACTCGCATCCATCTTTGTCAAGAACGTGCAAAATTTTGTATGACGAAATATTGTGTGTCGGTTCAGCATACCAAACACAATAATAATAGATAACGGTCGGCAATTCATTGACTAGGGGCTCCAATCCTTCTATACCAACCTCGACATCAAATCCATCACAGCCTCGGTCGAGCACCCCTGACAAACGGGCAAGCTAAGGCCACCAATAAGGTCATTCTAAATGAATTGAAAAAGCATCTCGACAAGGTAAAGGGTCGATGAGCCGAAGAACTGATGGAAGTCTTATAGGTGTACAAATGCACCCCCCAAACGACCACAAGAGAGACACCATACAGTCTGACATATGGGACCGAGACAATGATCTCGGTCGAGGTAGGCAAGCCTATCGTCCGAAGGCAAATGTTCGACCTTACCCTTAATGAGAAAAGCCTATTGGTCAACCTCGATTTGGTTAAAGAACTTCGTGACAAAAGTAAGATCCGGGAGGCCGCATGCAAGCTCCGGGCGATAAGACACTATAACACCAAGGTCTGACAGAGAACCTTCCAGAAAGGAGACCTCGTCTAGAGGATATGAAGCGACGCAAGAAGAAGCGAAGGGAAGTTCTCGTCCAACTAGGAGGGACCTTTCCGAGTCCGAGCAGTCGCAGCTGGGAGGCATACCATTTATAGTGACTTTCGGGCAAAATTGTATCGAGGACGTGGAATGCCACGCATCTCAAGTTTTACTACATCTAAGGAAATAAAATTTACGCATTTTTTCCTCGTCCGAACGCTCTTCCTAGGAAGAGTCTTCGGTCGGGAAGGTTTTAATGAGGCGGTTCTCTTTAATGTTACCCTGTTTACACCTTCAAAACATCGGCTTGGTCTGGATGAAGCCTTAACAGGCATACCCTGCTGACACCGTCCATCTCGGTTCGGTCTGGATGAAGCCTTAACAGGCATACCCTGCCGACACCTAATAACTCGATGTCCCAATCGACACACCCTGCCGATATTACCACAAGATGGGTTGCATAACCAAACTTAAAAACAAAGAGAACTACAAAGCAAAGTCGATCGCTTTTGTAAATTGTTAATGCAAAGTATGGAAGGTCGATCACCTACTTAACTTGTTAATTTAAAGACTCGTATGGAAACCATAATTGATCAAGTCATAATAACATAGAAAGCAAGAAACCATTTCATTAACAAAAATGATGGAGGAGACCACACCACGGTCTCAAGGGAAAAGCGATAACAGGTCCCATCCTGGGCTTAGGAATCAAAAAGCTAAAAACAAAGACATACACATCTTCATCTTCAGCACCCTCAGTCGGCCAAGTTGAGTCGCGTCCTCCAAGGTACATACCTCAGCCCTTGGCAGAATCCGACCCTCAAACACTTCACATTCAGGGTCAAACTCAACAAATGGCAATGGGCCATTATAAAGGACGTGGGCCTGTCGACTAGAAGACACTCTGGTTTAACAACTCTAGCTTCTCCTCAAAGTTCCTGTCCAGCTTCGCCTCGATCGCTCCCCGAGGCCGAGGCGACCACTTTTGCTGCTAAGTGTTTCTCATCACCGTAATCTCTCTTCTTCTTGGCAATCGACCATGCTTCCCTGAACACCGGTAGTCTGTGTATGATGATGTCTAGGCTTATGCCCGACTGTCCATGCGAACATATCTACATTCTTTTTAAGGGTAGTATGCAATATTTCGGCCTCAGCTGCCGCCATAGTCATGCCCACGCCCACACAAGTGTTGCGCTCCTCATCCAGGAGGGGTACTCGGTGCAGCTCTACTCTGCTTCCAACCTATCCTCGGTCGTTCGGGGGTTGAGGTCCACCAAGGCGACAGTGGGTTCCACCGGCATCAGCTAGGCTTCTCGGGTCGAACGGTTTCTTCGAGAGGACTTCCGCCTGGGAGACAGGTCGTTCCTCATTTACTCTGAGACTTTCAGCATAGCATTCTGTAAGGGAGTGAAGATATATATATTAAGTATGGTTCCCAACTAACCACACAACTAGCGACAAAATTCTCGAAATTAGACAATAATAAAAGGTATTAATAGTGTCCGTGAAAGGGTGGGTAGAATGGTGGTTGTATGACTGTCTATAGAGTCAACCTGCAGGGAAAAGAGGAATATTCAAAGGGGATTACAGGAAGAAGGATTCAGAGGAAGAAGAAGAATATCAGGAATAGGCCATACCCAAATCATGCTTCCTCCTTAGGTCATACCCTGCGAGCCTCTTATTGGTTGTACGTATTCTGCTGCTTCTTCTGATGCCCTCAGTGTGCGTGCCCTCATCCATGTGTAAACTTTTTCTAACTGTCTGGCCATTTACCAAAAACCCCTGCTTTTTAGTTCTTTTCCCTTTGTTGCCCTTTGTGCCCGTAACACATTCCCTTTCCTCCTTTTGGTCAACATGGACCGTAAGAATGTCCCGTGACGGTGAAGAGAATTCCATCGCCAAGTGAGGTGTTGACACGATCGCCATTAGTCGGTTGATGGACGGTCGTCCGAGGAGGATGTTGTAAGAGGTATTGGCATCGATCACCAAATACCGAATCCTGATCGCCTTATAATTCTTTTCCTCCCCGAAGGTGGTGTAGAGCTCGATGTAGCCTTTGGTTCCCACCCTCTCGCCCGAGAAGCCGACCACATGGTTGTCATAAGGCACCATCTCAACCTCGGGTATCCTCATGGCCTTGAATGTCTTCCAATAGAGGAAGACAACTCCCTTGATCCACCAATGTCTTCCTGATGGTGAATCTGTCTATATCAACCGATATCACCATTGGTTTGTCTTGCCGATAATCCACGCCCTTGAAATCATCATCTGTAAAGGTGATGGGTGGCATCCTCAGTCGGAATGTCACCGCATTCACCTGGTGTACGCCCGGAGGTGCTTCTTTCGATCACTGTTTGTACTTCCTCCGCCGGTGAATCCACCGACTATGGTGTTAATAACCTCTCGATTTCCCCTTCTTTCGGTCTTCCGAGGGGGATCATCCCTCCGTGGAGGGACGTCTCTCCTGGATCGTTGATCGTCCCTGGTTCTTGGAGGTGACCGCCTTCTTTTGGAGGGCTCATCTCTGTGACGGGAATGCCTCGTGTCTTGGCCACCCCTGACGAATCGGCGTAGGTGCCCAACTTGGATGAGCTCTTCAATCTTGTCCTTCAAAGCCTGACATTCCTCAGTAGAATGTCCGCTGTGATAGCGACACTGCTTTCTTCGGTCGGCGTTGTTTGGGTTGGCCACCTTCTTAGGAGGAGGAATTAGCTCATCATTGAGTGCCTCATCCAGAATTTTCCCCTTTTGGCCGTCAGGGGGTATACCTTGAGAATCGACTTCCTCAATCTCCCCAATTATCCCTGCGTTTATCGCCACGCTGGCTTGATCGACCTTGGCGATCCTTCTCGTCCTTGCTTTTCTCCTCGCTGGCCTTTGCTTGAAACTGGTTACAGAACTCCCGAAGCTCCTCCAACTGCACGAACTTAGTTGCTCTCTTCCTAAGTTCATCAAGGCTAGCAATCGCATGCATACACAGATTATCAACAAACAATCCCAGTCGCAGGGACGTCATCATATGATGCATGACAACATCCGGGCTAAGATTTCGGATGGTCATTGCTACTTTGTTGAACCTATCAACAAAGGTTCTTAGTGACTCTCCCTTCTCCTGGCGGATGCCTACCAGCGTGATGGAGGTCAGGTGGTGCGGCTGCTAAACTAAGTCTCGAACTTCGACACGAGTGTGGCAAATCAATCAATGGAGTTGGGTGGGATTTGGGTGGGAGTTTGGTGAACCAGCTGAAGGCTCCTCCCTTCAGGGATGTAGGAAACACTCGGATCGTCCGAGGTGTAGATACTCATATGGATGGTATACGCGTCCATATGCTCATCCAGGTCGGTGGAGCCATCATATTGATCCCTGTTGAAACATTTCCACTTGTCTGACAGTGGAGCTTTGATGACAGCGTTGGTGAAGGGGTGTCGATGGGTCGAGTCCAGTGTGATAGTTATCCTAGCCGGCTTGTTGAGACAGGATTCACCATCCATCTCATGGGTGGGGGCCTTGTCTCTCGTCTCCTCAACCGGTCTCGGGTTGGGAGGGGAAGTGTAGGACCTGCCGACAACATTGGTCGATCCAGCAGATGGTCTTCCCTTCACCAACTTCTTTTTCATCTCTTCATTCTACTTTCGGAGATCCTATTTCTCTTGCTCATTCTTCCTAGTGACCTCCTCGGTCTTCTTCTTCATCTCGACCATCTCTCTCTGCAGAGACGACAACAGCATCGCCTGATCGGCTTCGCTCATCCTCTCCATGCTTCGGGTTAATGCCATCTACTTTCGTTCTTCAACTAGTTTCTTTCGACCCCACGGTGGGCGCCAATTGTTCCTGCTAGGGAGATGGGACCTAAAGAACTATTGAGAAGTTTCATCTTCCTCCTTCTTGTCAGTCGGTCGTGCTACTCTTCAACCTCCCTCCTTATTCGTTCCTCACTTTTCCTTCCTAGCTTCGTCTCGGTCGTCTCATGAGCACCGAATGGAGGGGTACCTGCAGACTCCGATGCTCAAGTCAGCAAAGGGTGTTCGACACTCGGAGGTGTACAATGATTTTGGAATATGCGCTATTTATATTATTTTAATGGACTTATCTTGTTGGAACTGATTATTGAGATGGATCGTGCTTAGAGGTGTATTACCTAATTTCCAATGATGGTTTAGCTTTGCTAACCTTGATTTGAGCGTTAATGGATCGAGGGTGTCGGTCGGCCCACTTGAATGTGGACATTATCGGTCGGCCCAATCATATATGCCGAGACATGGATTTGGCCATTCGGCCCATACCAGTACAGATTAAAAGTCCCCAACCCAACCCAACTTAAAAATAACTTACAACCCTAAGTCTAACGTTTCCCTAGTAAACCCACGAAACCCATAGCCAAAATGAAGAAGACGCAACAATGCAGCGACAAGGTGATGCGACAAGGCACAACAACAGTGAGGCGTGATACGGTGACAACAAGGTGAGGCACGACGATATCAAGACACGGTGAGGCATGAAACAACGACTGTGAGGCACGACGACAGACATCTCAGTCGTTTTGGATTTTTTTCATAACTTGTTGGCTTAGCCACGAACTCGTGAGTTTGCATCGAGTCTGTAAAAAACGAGTTCACTCACAGGTTGACGAGCCAAACACTAGTTAACTTATAAACTCTAACAAGTTTAAAGGTTCACCTACGAGTTTGATAACCTTGTTTAGGATCTAATTTTGTAAAAGAAAGACCAAATAGCTCTTTGTTGGCTAGAGATGCTAGATGTGTTTGATTTTGTAGAAGTCAAAGAGTTACAACATTCAATTTTTCATTAGATGTGAGGCACAAGTCATTCTATTATACAAGACACATCCAATAGTCTTTAAATAGTAAAGAAACACTTCAATACTGCAACTTTTTCTGACATAATTGTCATGGCAAAAGCATATACCATAGACTCCAAAGCTAAGCACGATTTTTTCTACCCTTCTTACCTTGGCTAATCTAGACGCCTCTATCTCTCGGGACCAACAAAGGGTAGTAGTACATGAATATTTATCATTTTTCCATCAACTACACCTTTTGACCTGATCTTGGGACCTGAGTCACCCTATGTGGACGAACCTCAAATTACATTTTTGGTTAAGGTCACAATTTCATAACAACTCGTGATCTTACAAAAATTTGTAGAGAAATATAATTCATTCAGCTGGGATAAAATCAAAATAGCAGATGCTCAAAATTCTGGACACCTTTCATTCTTAATCTCAACCCTTTGAATGATTTCATTTCCTTTCCTACTCTGAAAAATTCTCCAATGGTCCTCAACATTGTATCCTCTCCAAAGTATAGCACCATGTGTGTTTTAGATTCTAGGATAGCAAAAACCTTCTTGATAATCAAACAAATATGATTTTGAATTATATTTTCTATACATTTTTATAATAGAGGTGTAGGACATAGACAAATCACAATGGCAATAAGCTCCAATAATTACTACGAGATATCCTTTGTAGGCCTAAAATCGTTCCTAATATACTCTATATTATCTCCCCCAAAGTTCCCTCTTCGATGCATTGAAAGGTTTTATACCAAAACGTGACTTACGACCTCTACCCAAATTTTCACCCTCCCCAACTTTCTAAGAAAAGCCTGACATTTGAAGAACTTGTAGTATTAAGGACTAATTAATACTCTGCAGGCTGCAAACAAGATAACCTATTGTCCTGGGGTCCCCACATATTATTTCTTTCTTTTAAACTTTTATGGTCAAACATCGAAGATCTTGAATCTTGAGCATCGAAAACAAAACCCAAGCTTCCATGTCTCAATTGGATGTGATAAATGAACAAAGTTTAAGTCAATTCTATGTTACAATAGGTATAATAGGGACCTATTCCCAATTATAGAAACTGAGATTCGAAATTACACAATTGCATATTCACAACCTTACAAAAGATTTCTCTCTTTTCCTCTTTTCACCTGCCATATAGTGGTTACATTCTCATCCTTTTCCTGTATTTTCCAAGACTGTTATTGACAGGAAACTAATAATTATCTACTGGAAAATATCCTAAAAACTACCCTTAAAGCCATAAAGAAGATAAACATAAACATTGATATTCTTCATAGATTGATTGATAGGTAAGGATGCATACATTTATATAGCCTAAGATTTATGAATGTGGCTGACTATGGAATTTGGAAAAAGGATTGTTACATCCTTACAAAGTGGAAGTTTGTTTTTGGATGTAAGGTGGAGATTGAAGGATAAAAGGCATTGTTTCATCCAACAATGAGAATTAAGAAAAGTTGATTGCGTAAGAAAGGGCATGCAAAGTGGAAATGGGTGGTTATAGGTTTGGATGAAGTGCTAAGCCCCTATCTGGATGGACCTTGGTCAAGGGCACTGTTTCCATGTTCTGCCTCCAAATCCAAAAGTCTTATTTAGCTTCCGGATTATGTAATCCTGAAGTCTTTTTTCAAATGAGTTTCCAGATTACATAATCCATAAACTATTTTATGGGGTGACACAAGAAGGATAAAACTGTATTTTCATGTTGTGTATGGAGGTGGCGGAAGAAGATATGGAGGTGCAGGAAGAAACAGTCCAGAGCCTGTTGTGCTAGAATCTGTTGGTCTCTAGGAGTCTTCACAACTCATAGAGGTTCTGGCAAAATGGTTGTTGCCATCGACCTTACTTTTGGAGCTCTTTTCGCTTCAGGAACAGTCACAGTGGACGATGACAGTAGTTATATTGGTGGCTAATTGTGGTTTCAAAACCTACGGTTGAGAGTCAGGGAGAGGATGAATCCATGAGGGTAAGAAGGAAATCTTGGTTGTGATGACCACGGGCATGACGGTTGCGGAGACCAGTGTTAGTGTGTGGTGGGGGTACCCATAACCTGGATGGTGTGCGTGGAGGTGATATTCATTCTGCAGTTGTAGAATATCTTGGAGTTGATGTGGTATGATGGAAAACTTGAGGTTTGGGTGTAAACCCCAAGAGAAAATTCAATGTTGTTGTATAAAGGGACAATTGCAAGCTTGTAGGAGAGACCACTGATGGTGATGGAAACCGTCCAGCCTCAAAACTTTCGGCCAAGAAGATAGACGAAGATCGAGCTTTAATGAAGAGTTTGTAAAGTCTTTTTCTTCTTCTTAGCCTTGTAAAAATTGTATAGAGTAGT
>Ga0123342_1009110_pt1 | contig 12074 bp, 20 predicted proteins | sample Turbeawhitnodule_FD_89960 | JGI IMG/M metagenome (GOLD analysis project Ga0123342, IMG submission 89960) | Root nodule microbial communities of legume samples collected from Mexico - Turtle bean Mexico white nodule | ecosystem: Host-associated > Plants > Roots > Nodule | place: Mexico: Nepantla... | reverse complement strand
TATATATATATATATATATATATATATATATATATATATATATATATATATATATATATATATATATATATATATACATATATATATATATATACATATATATATATATATATATACACCCACACCCACACATATACATGTGTTCGACCACTCGATCTGCACACACATAGGCACACATATTATTAAATTATATACCCAATACAAAAGCATTTACACAAAGAATATAACTATGTCGTATTTTGTTATCTTTCAAAATTACATTCAATTTTTTTATATAATTTTTTTTATCAGCAATAAAAATTAAATAAATAAGAACCACTTTAGGTGTGATCAAACTCATGTACAAAATCGTACAGAAATGAACAACCCCTCCTCCCTGAAGCTTGCCACTAACTTCCTACTAGACAAATAGAGTTTGACCAACTTAAATAAATCACTTATTTTTAATTGAATACATACAAACCAGACGATCCAGACGTCAGTCAGAAAATGAAAAACAAGCATAAGGGACTTTAGATATTACCCAAGACCAAGCCTTTAGTTGAACCATGGAGAAAATTTCAGAATGATCAATCACTCCACCTTTAAAAATGTGTTTATTCCTATGTCTCTAAAACTCACTTACCACCGCAATCCAGACACTTCCCAAAATTAAATTAACAGACGTAGGTGCTCCCTGTATATTAAACTACTGCAAATGTGAGAGAGAAGTGTGATGAATAGCCAAGCTCACCCTAACCACTTGAAGCAAAGGTTCCAAATTAGCCAAGCAATTCTACAACCAAAGAACAAATGACTTGTTGTTTCCTCATTCGCCCCACACAGGCAACATAAAATACTTTATAATTCAACCCCATGTCTCTCCAAGTTGGCCTTAGTAGCTAACTTATTTTCCAACACCTTCCAAGCAGTGACATGGGCTGAGGGCAAAACCTTTATCATCCAGAAAGAACTATGCAACTGCTTAGCTTCCCCTTCTTCCTCTCCCCTTAAGAAACTATAGGCAGAACTAACAAAATAATCAATAGAATCACCATAATTCCAAACCCATCTATCCTCATTTTCTAGGACGAGACTCAAACCAAACCATGCACCTCCTTAAGAAGCTGACTAAGTTGGTTCTTCTCCCACTCGAAAAGACCCATTCTCCAAATTAAATCTCACACCCAAATGTTATCAACTCAATCCCCACATCGGAAAAGCTTAGCATCTTTAACCACTGCTAGAGAGAAAAGCCTTGGGAATCTACTCTTCAGATCACCCAAACCCACCTTATTATCTTCCCAGAAGAAAACTTCCTTTCCATTATCCACTACCCACTTAAAGCGGTCTTCAAAAGTCCTTCCCCAGTCCTCCAACATCCAAATCTCATTCAGATCTCTCCACCAGAAAGAATCAATGTTGTTTAACCTTTGCTCTTTCAAACGTTTCCAACCTTCATACTTTGACTCTAGAATCTCCTTCCACAATTCACCCTTGTTCAGACTCAGACACCATATTCATTTTCCCAATAAGGCCACATTTAAAAGTCTAATATTAAGAATTCCAAGGTTGCCTGCTTCCCGAGATTCACAAACCTTGTCTTAAGAAGCCCAGTTAATTTTCCTCCCTTCAGACTCCCAACGCCATAAAAAATTCCTCTGTAAAGTCACAATATTCTTCGACACTATGGAAGACATCCTGAATAAAGATAAACAAAAGAATGAAATAAACAAAAGAATATACTTTATCAGACATATCCTCCCAGCCATTGAAACGAATCTACCCTTCCATCTGCCCAATCTAATCTTGATTCTTTCAACGACACCATCCCAAAAGTACCCTTCTTATGGCACCCCCTATTGGCAACCCCAATTAAATAAAAGGAGTCTTCATCACATCACATTTAAGAATTGACGTAAAACGAAGGATCGCAGTCTGATCAACCCTCACCCCTCCAATTCTACTCTTCAGGAAGTTCACCTTAAGATCGGAAGCTAACTTGAAATAATTCAGTATGACCTTTATGTTGAACACTCTTTTAAGGTTGGCTTTGCAAAAACACAAAGTATCATCTACATACTGAAGCATATAACCTTGACCTTCTTGCTTCCAATCTCCAATCTTTCTACCAAATTTTTCTCGACAGTTTTCCTAGAAATACCTGCTAAGTCTTCAGCCGCTATAAGAAACAGAAACAAAGCTAAAGGGTCTTCTTGCCTCAAACCCCTCTTCGGAATAAATTCCTTAGTCAAGCTCCCATTTACTAGAACAGACATCGAAGTTGATTCCAAACAATATTTGATCCAAGAAATCCACTTTTCACAAAATCCGAGCCTTCCTAACATGTAAAAAAATAAACTCGCAACTCACATGGTCGTAAACCTTCTCATAGTCCACCTTAAAAAAAAGTAGTTTTTCTTCTTCCTCTTCACCTCCTCTAAAACTTTGTTAGCCACAAGAATACTATCCATTAAACCCCTTCCCTCAAGGAAAGTTGATTGTTTAGAATCAATGATTTTATTTAACACCTTCTTCAACTTGATAAACAAAATTGTTGGAGATCCCACATCGACTAGAGATGAGGACAATTTCATAGTATATAAGTGGGTGCAAACCTCACCTCATTAAGCCGGTTTTATGGGATTGAAGTTAGGCTTAAAGTCCACTTTTTAATATGGTATCATAGCCAGATTTTATGGGGTTGAATTATACTTAAAGTCCACTTTGTAATAAAAATCTTAGAAATAATTTTGAAAAGACGTCCAACCAGGTCTATAATCACAAAATTATTGCGATTGTCATACTTTGACACTTATAATTTGTCGAAATCAAAAGTCTCACTTACCCATTTTTAATACATTTTACACTACTATTTCTATATTACAAATATTTCCTGAAATTTAATTATCTTTCTATAAGGTAAACATTATCTTTAATAAATTAAGCATAAAGTTTTAACGGGTCTTACATGGATATTATTTTTAAATAGTTGAATTTTCATACAAATAGTTTCTTGGATTCTTCATCTGCCATCAGTGACACGAGGTGACCAAGGTGATAGGTTAGGTAGTTAGCTTTACTTTTGAAAATATATTTTATATTTAAAATTAATCATACAAGCAACAAACTTATTTTTTTGTGAAATGAAGTAAAGGGAGTAGATTCTTTATGGAATAGAATTAGTTGGTATTTTTAATCATATTTAGAGTTTTATTTTGATAATACATAATGTATTTAATAATATACATTATCCAAATGTTAAATCTCGTATTATTTTTACTAAATCGGAATAAAGTTTTTCATTGATAATATCATTAGATATTAGACATTTAAAAAAATTAAAAAATGTCAACATCGAATGTCAAAATTATTAATAAGACGGTCGAAAGATATTAAGAAAGATGTATATTATATAAATATATACTTGTAGCATGTAAGAAAAATTGAAACTTATAATTACTCACCTAACTCTTTAATGTCAACACTCTTAGTTTCACTGGTTTACTTTGATGATTAATATTACTTTTGGAGACTTAAATAATCATTTATAGTTAAAATTAATAGTTAATAGTTAATTAGATACTAATTTATAAATTTTATTAATAATATAAATTATGTTAGATATTAATAATCTTTTTAATCTTTAAAATAATATTTAATTAATTAATATAATATTTATTTATTTATTTTTTATTATTAAAATTAATTTTTATTTAATAATTGTATATATTCAACTATTGACTTAGAAAGTTTATCTCTCTTTTACTATATTTTTTTGCACGCTCTTTCTTTGATAGTTTTTACTTTTATTTTTTTACATAGTTTATACAATAGCTTTTGTGTATTTATATTTAAATAGATCATGTTTTGAATAACATCTTTATTTTTAAATATTTAATTAATAAAAAATTAACTATGGGACAAGTGAAAATATATTGAAGATCCCTCTTTCTTATGGAATCGTAGGTAGAAGAAGATCAGATGTAGTAGTCTTGTTGTTTGGTACTTTAATCAAAGGCAATGACACGTGAAAACGTCATGGATGACGCTCCATGTCTTTATACTAGGGACTTTCATCTCCTTTCAAATCTATGTCTCATTTTGTAAATGTGTCTCATTTTGTAAATGCCAACGATAGTGTTGTTGAGAAATCAGTAAAAAATGGTGTTATTATATAAAGGAAAAGTGGTGAGAATAAGAAAGAAGATATGATCTGAGATAGCAAGGTGGGGGTGGCTGAGAGAGTGTTAGAAAGAAATGACGAGATCAGGGAATGGAGCAGGCAAATTACTGCCATTTGTAGGAATGATAGTGGCTATGTTAGCTCAAAGTGGAAGCATGGTGGTAATCAAAGTTGCTATTGATGATATCAACAAATATGTCATGGTTGTCTACACTTTTGTACTCTGCACAATCTTGCTTCTTCCCTATGCCTTGTTTCTCCACAGGTTCTCTTTTTCTTACATGGAAGTAAACACATTATACACCTTCTTTCTTCCAATATTGTTGCATAATTCTCACTACACCTTCCTTATTATCACCCTTTTCATTCAGGAGGTCACAAGGTCCTCCTCTCAATTTCATTGTACTTTGCAGATTCTTTTTGCTTGCCTCCTTTGGGTTAGTGTTACTTTTCTAACTAGTTCCAGCCTTCTATTTGCACTTGCCAGTTAATTACAATATTTGTGTCTTCCCTCATTGTTTTTATATGCTTTGGTTGTCATTTACATACAATTATTTTTGTCAGATTCTATTTCCAACTTCTTTTTTCTTATATGTGGTCATTCATCTCAGAAATGAGGTTTATGTGATTTAGTATTTTACCTGTAGGAGTTTAGGAACTGTAGTGGCTTATGTTGGCATAGATCTGAGCTCGCCTTCACTTTTATCAGCCATTCTTAACCTCCTTCCAGCTTTCACTTTTGTACTTGCTCTCGCTTTCAGGTAATTTTCTTGCTCTACTAATTCTTACCTGCTACTACTCAAATTGTTAAATTAGAACCTTTAGGATGCTTGTTTCTTCAAGATTCTGGAGTTTGGTGTCATCATTAGTTTTCTTTTTATGTTCTTAAAAAGCAGATTTCAACAGAACTGAGTTTTATATGCAAACTGGTAATTGCAGCACTTTAAACTAGAATTATCTAAATTGAATGGTTGGTTTAGGATGGAAGAAGTACATTGGAGGAGTTCTAGCAGCCAAGCTAAAGTGTTAGGAACAATAGTATCAATTGCAGGAGCATTTGTTGTGATACTGTACAAGGGTCCAAGCATCTTTAAGACACATTCGCCAAACTTTTCTAACCAAATGCTTCAATTTTCGCCACAGCTAAATTGGATCATGGGAGGAATAGCCTGTGTTGCCGATGCACTCTTTACTTCCATGTGGTACATATATCAGGTTGCTTTTCTCTTTTAATCAAACACTGACTTGATTCATTTTTATCTAAGTTATTCTATCAGACCAGTTGATTTATAATTTTGTCCCTTTTGATGCTAAATTTTCAGGCTTCGGTAGGAGAGACATACCCTGATATAGATGTAACAGTGATTGTATTCTTCCAACTCTTATTTTCAACAGTGCAGTGTGGAGTGTTTGCCTTATTTTCTGTGAGGGATCTAGCTGAATGGAAACTCAAGATGGATATAGGGTTGATTGGTATTCTATATCAGGTACAGTGTGTCATTCAATACTACAACTGAAAAAATCAACACCAACCACAGTTGAAAACATATTTATATTTGTATTTTTTATTTTAATTTCTGCACATGATCAATTGATGATAAAAATTATGAATCTTTTATATAAAAATCAGTTAGTATCTTATAGATAACGTTTGTTATTAGATAAAATATTCAGAAATCAGTACCTACTTTCCATATGGTGAATGCGATGAGTGTTGTTAAAATTGCCTCTAAGGCCATGAAAAAGCCACGTTTAGCACGTTATGTGCACACATTTTGGTGGGTGTGGTTGCTGATTGGATGCTGATTGTGATAGGCAATAATTGCAACATTGTTGCGTTATATCCTATGCATGTGGTGCATAATTAAAGCGGGCCCTCTGTTCTGTGCTATGTTCCAACCTGTGGCAATCATTTTCACGGTTTGGATGGGTGCAATCTTTCTTGGAGATGATTTCACTCTTGGAAGGTAAAATTTGAATACTAGAGATTAGAGGATGAGTTATGAAGAAGGCCCATGAATTTGTTTAGGTGATAAAATTTTGTGTTGATTTTTTTGCAGTTTGATTGGTGCGCTTGTAATCGTGATAGGATTTTATGCAGTACAGTGGGGAAAATCCAAAGAGGAGTATGAGATTGCAAAAGGGGTTCAGCACTTGGATTCGGAGTCACTGAGCCATGGTGTTCCTTTATTGCAAGATAGTAACACTTAGTTTCAATCTTTGGCATTCAGAAGAGTGTGATTGGTCTTATACTAGGATAATAATGTTATCCAATTTTAGACACTTGTTCAATCCCAAAGCACTCTTAAAATTATTTGTAAATTATTTTACTATAAAATTTAAGGAATTGCATATATATATACCTATGTGTTTGTTAATTTATCATTAAAAACATGTTATCCATCCTCAACTATGGTTATTGTGTGAAATATGGGACCAGACTGAACTGGAAAAGATGGCATGTGAAAGATATGAATTCTCTAACCTCTAAACAATTTCTTTTTGAAAACCTTAACAAAGAGGAGGGTAATAATAGCACTGTCTATAGTTGTAATGAAACATAATAAACTAAGATATTATGATCAAAATAAAAATAAAGACACCCCCAATTTTTTTTGTTCTATTCAATAAGATCAACATTCAAATTAATTCAATCAACTTTAACTGAATTATTTCAGTATTTTTGAATTGTTTAATTATAAAAGCATCTATATAATTAATAAAAAAAAATATAACTCTAAAACACCCTTTAAGGATAACAATACGATTTTAAAAATACTTAAATATCTACAAACACACTATACTATAAAGATTACAAGATAAGGAAATATACGTCTAGATTGAAAAATATTTCTAAATAGCAGATGTAATCTTTTTCCATAATCTTCAAAAGTGTTTTTTCACCAAAATATAAGAGATGATTCCAAAAATTGACTCCATACACCTTGGCCATATTAGAGGTTCCAAAAATTGCAATATTTGCTTGAACCAACCCAACACCTGTTTCTAATTGAACTTCCAGAATTCCACTTGGCATAGTTCTTCCCCACCCTTGCACCTGCACAATTTGTTAAGCAAATCCCTGCTTTAGATGAGACTGCATGGAACTAAGACCTGCAAAGTCAGTCACCATCACACCAGAACAACACTTGCATAGTTGGCCACATTCCCTACATGATAGCATCCATACACTCTTCTGATGTAATTCCCTAAAGGCTGGAGTTGTGATTTGAAGACCCTACAAGTCCTTCACCGTAGAAGTTCACGAGGTTTACTAGCAATTTTGATCCGTCCAACTGCAGCTATCAAACCACCATAATTAGACTATTCAATCCTTTCATATCCAAGAGTCTTCACACCATTTAGCAATGTTACATCCGAAACAAATCTTTGACTATGGTTATTTTAGTATCTGATATCAGCAGAATTGTTGTCAAGCACTTTCAGCTCCAGTGTTATCCTATACATATAATTCTTCCTTGATCATCTCACAACACCCGATCAGAAGAGAATTATTAGTCACCGTTATCACAACAATTATGATAGTTCTTTGAGACCCAAATTTCTTATTTATATTGTAGTCCTCAAAACCAACAGCCTTTGCCTCCTGCATCCTCAGCAGCTGACGCATCAAATGGGTGAGGATCCTGAATACACTAACCTCCTCCATGTAGCCATAACTTCTACTGCCTCATAAAGACACACAAAACCTCCGTCATTCCTACGCTATTGTGCTAACCTGTTTTACAGACATTCAACCAGAGTATACAGCAGCACAAGACCAACACATTTCGCTCTGGATGACAATGCTTCCTGCCGAGGGTTTGTAGCAGCATATAACCATCTTATTTCATTCACTCGTTTGCTCTAGAAGCCTCCCCCCAAACTTGACAGCAGCTCCACCCCCATCAGCTTCCTTCCTCCTCAACCTCTTCTCTTAAACAACCCTACAAATACTCCAAGAAAGTGCATTGCCACTACCAGTAAACCCTTCAGGCGCATCAGATCACGGTTCCCTGCTTCTCTTCATACGTAACCCTTATAACTACCATTTTCCTCCAAACCTCCCTTTAGTGATGCAAATGCTTCCTCCACCGCATCTATTAATAGCAGAGTCCTATTTTACTGTACCGACAGGATCCATATGGACAGGGTAGCTACTTTACTACTGGCTCAATATGCACTGAACTGGGTTCAAATGCAGTCCAGTAGAGAATAGTTAAATGAGCGTGGTCTATATTTCATCCACTACCATGCTTTGAGTTGAGCCATCTGAAAAATTTCTTCCTCCTCGACAACCCTCGCTTAAAGATAATTAAATTCCTTTGTTCTCAAATACATCTTATTACAGTCGCTCACGTACCTTTCCAAATCATATTTTGTTTTTGATTGACATGTACCAAGCATAAGTGCTTGAAGTGACACTTCAACTCCTTATGCTGGACAAACAAAATTCATATCCATATATAGCATCAATCCCACACACGTTGGGAAACAATACATTCCAAGAAGATATGTTGTGAGGATTCATTCGAGGCTTGGTAAAACACACAAGGAGAGTTGACCATCACCCTCTCCTCATTAGGCTAACTCTAGTTGGCATTGTGTTAAGAATAACCCTCCAAGTTGTAGTTAACACATTAGGGGACGCTCTAACCTGCCACAGTTGTTTAAAGGTACTATTAATAGGCCCTCTCACCTGATTTGCTAAACATACATAAGCAAATTTCACTAAGAATTCACCCGAAGTGCCGCCTATCCACACCTGAGAATCCTAACCTCCCTGCACAATTTAACCCTGGATATAAGTCTTATCAGATCTTCTTCATGAGTTGATTCCCATTGGAACCTGTCCCTCCTCAACCTTAACCTCCAGAACCACATTACATATTCCCACACACCTACCTCTACCACCGTCAACCACTGATCCAATGTCAGAGAGAACAATCTGGGGTAAAGGGAACTAAGAGGACTTCTAGCGGCCCATGTATCTTCCCAGAATCTAATCTTGTCTCCCTCTCCCACCTTCCATCCTAATGCTCCTTGGAACCATCCAACATCATCCCCCTCACCACAGCTTTTGGATAGATCTCTCCACCTCCAAGAATGACATTTGGCATTGGTTCGAATTTGGCATAAATCTCTCCACCACCAAGAATGACATTTGACATTGGTCCGAATTTGGCTTAGATCTATATCATACTTTGATAAGAGAACATTTTTCCACCTCCCTTTTTCATCGCTCAAAAGCCTCCCTTCCATTTAGCTAAAAGGGCAACGTTGAATTTCCTGACATCTTTAATTCTCAACCCTCCCTCCTCTAAGGGTTTGCAAAGACTGTCCCAACTCACCTAAGAAATAGATATGTTCGTCTTACCCCATCCCCATAAAAATCTTCTCTGGATACTAATGATTCTATCACACACCGATTCTGGGACTCTAAAGAAAGACAGATAGAAGAGAGGTAATGACGTGAAGACCAACTTGACCAAACATATTCTTCCTGCCATAGATAAAAATCTCTCTTTCCATGCACTTAGTTTAGCACTTATTTTATTCAGAATAGATTCCTAGAAAGGTTTCTTCCTCGGATTACCACCCACTTCAAGTCCTAGATACTAGAAGGGTACCCTTATCACATTACAATGTAGGGATTTAACATAAACACCAAGAGAAGTGCTTTCAACATTAATACCTGCCAGCTTGGATTTGTGCAATTAATCTTCAATCCAGAAGTGAGCTAATAGCACCTGAGAATAGCTTTCATGGTGATGACATTTAAGTAGGACTCTTTGTAGTATATTTGGCTTTAAAACGAACAAAAACTGGTTTTCCCGAGGCGTGAGTAATCACTGTCCGTAAGAACTTATCCGCGGTATATTGCGTAAGTCCCCCAGGATACAACAGGAACTTCCCGGTAATTTCCGAGGATCAGAACTAGCAAGTTTCTCTTTAAAAGAGTAATACCCAAATAGAACCCAGAATTATTATAATAATAAAATAATGAGGAGAGAGAAATTGAAAAGGAAAAATGGAGAAGAAAGAAGATGGTGAACGGAGGGTTTGAAGAAGATGAAGAAGTGAGAATGTGAGTTGCGTTTCTGAAGTGGGTGAAGCTCTCTTTATATAGGGAGAAGATCCAAGAATCTGTTGCCTCTTCACAACTACTATCGTGGCACGTTCCATTGACTGGCCGCCGGAAACGGAGCAATCGCCGAAAGATTGGGGAAGACCGCAGAGATGAAGGAACGCAGCGAGAGTGAAGGATGTGAACCTTCCCTAGACGTTCGGCCACGATCTAGGATGTAGAGAGGGCAACGAGCGCGACAATCTCGGTAAGTTCTAGTCTCTACTTCACTTCCGAGATCTCCTCCAACAGAATCGAAAAACTAGGGTTTTCCACGCACAATCTGATTTTCGTTTCACACACTCTGTTTTTTCGTTTGTATTTTGCTATATTAGGTTCTGTTTTACAACAATCCCCCACATATTGCAAAAGATAAAACATAGAGATATTGAAAGAATAAATTATGGGTTCATCTAAGATGTAATGCATCAAAGCTGGTATAGCATGCTATATGAACCAGTCTTAGATTGATGAACTTAACACATAGTGTAGTTGGTATAACAAGCTATATGAACCAAGACACTTAGTATGTGTTAGAGGTTTATCAGTCACAATACACCCCCACATTACTTGTTGTTATCGTTGTGTTGCGCTACTAGGCCATGCGCGTGCCCGGTATTCATGAGTGCTATAGAGATCTTGCCAAGATCTCATGCAAGCGGCCTCACTTGACACTCATATAGGTGATTTCATCAAGCGTATGCTGCAAAACATACACCACCCATAAGGGATATGAAAATCATTAAAAACTTTGTAAGTCATTAAAACTCTTTTACCTCAGAATTTTAACCACAAGGTTTATCCTCTCGATAATGCAGTATCTAGCACTTCCACACACACCATAGGAATGGACAAAATTGAAATATTAGTGCTAGCAAAACTAACAAGTGACTTGTTTTTACCCATATGAACCTTATTCATGGGATCTCCAATAACAAAGGTTGGGTTTCCATCATTTGTTTGTTTGCAAGTGGCTTAAGTCCCATTCCCATCGATGTTTCTAAAATCATTTTTCTCCCTAGGGGTTTTGTCAGAGGACCTGCCAGATTTCGTTCTGACTTGACATAGTCAATAGAAATCGTTCCACTTTTTAACAGATGTTTCACCAAATTATGTCTCAATTGTATATGTCTATTCTTTCCATTGTAGCTTTTATTTTTAGTTATAGCTATTGCCGATTGGCAATCACAATACATTGATACAGATGGGGTTGGTTTCATTCCTAAAGGAATGTTTGCTAAGAAGTTTTTCAACCACTCAGCTTCACTACCAGCCATTTCTAGAGCAACAAACTCAAATTCCAATATTGATCTTGCAATAATAGTTTGTCTGGCTGACCTCCATGTAACTGCACCACCCCCAAGTGTAAATACATAACCACTAGTGGATTTTGTCTCATTTGAATAAGAGATTCAGTTAGCATCACTGTACCCTTCTAGCACAGCAGGAAATCCACTATATTCAATGGCATAATCCATTGTACCTCTCAAGTATTTCATGAGTCCCGCAAGAGCATCCCAATGATCCTGACTAGAACATTGAGTGTATCTACTCAATCTACCTACTGCATAAGCAATATCTGGTCTAGAAAAGCTCATTAAATGCAATAAGCTCCCAATTATCTGGGCATACTGAGTTTGAGAAATACATTATCCTCGATTCTTCTTTAATTTAGAATTAGCATCATAAGGGGTACTCACTGACTTAAAGTCATAGTAACCAAACTTCTTAAGAAGTTTCTCAGTGTATTTTTCTTGGGATAGTAATATACTATCTCCCTTC
>Ga0123342_1009109_pt1 | contig 12076 bp, 4 predicted proteins | sample Turbeawhitnodule_FD_89960 | JGI IMG/M metagenome (GOLD analysis project Ga0123342, IMG submission 89960) | Root nodule microbial communities of legume samples collected from Mexico - Turtle bean Mexico white nodule | ecosystem: Host-associated > Plants > Roots > Nodule | place: Mexico: Nepantla... | reverse complement strand
TAAATTTAAAAAAAAAAAAAAAATAAATATTTTTATCATTAAAAAAAATAAAAAAAAAAATTATAAAAAAAAAATTAAATTTTTAAAAAAAAAAAAATAAAAAATAAATAATTTAAAAATATTTATTAAAAAAAAAATTTTTAAAAATTTAATTTTTTTTTTATAATTTTTTTAAAATTTTAATTTAAAAAAAAAAAAAAAAAAAAAAAAAAAAAAAAAAAAAAAAAAAAAAAAAAAAAAAATATATATATATATATATATATAAACTTTCATTTATTTGATTCTTAAAGAATATGAAACTATACATATATCGGAAAAAAACAAAAAATAATTAAAATTAGTTAAATTAGTTAAATTTTGATTGCAAAATAATTTCATGAAAAAGTTTTAGCTAAAAATTGAATAGTGTAAAAATGATGCATTTTGAAGAAGCTTCCTATTCAACCTAATTTTACAATTAATGATTATTAAAAATTTGTTTTTTCCGTTTCCTCTTCCCAGCACACGAAAGAAGACACACCTGTATCGTGATGTAATCCAGTAAGTTTGACAAACAAAGTAACCTTTCGCGTGTGTCTGAAATGGCAGCCACACGCGAATGAGCCTAAGATATATAAGAACCAGCCACGAGTGAGAGAGATAGAAAGAGTTTTGCATTGCGAAGGGTGTGAGTGGTTGTGTGACCACCGAACCACCGTAGCAGCTATCATCCTCGCCGTCAAGTTCCGTCGAAGCTTCCAAAATCATGTCCCAGATTGCAGGATACCAGCTGCTGGAAATCAATGTGATGTCGGCGCAAGATCTGCCCCGAGTCTCCAAACCAGTTCGGGCCTACGCCGTGGGCTGGCTCCACCCAGACCGCAAACTCACCACCCAAGTTGACGAAGAGGGTCACACCAACCCCACGTGGAACGAGAAGTTCGTGTTCCGCATTGACGACCAATTCCTCGATTCCGATGACGCAGTCATAACGATAGAAATCTACACTCAGGCATGGCTCAGCCCAGTCCTCATCGGCACCGTCGGCATCCTCGTCTCTGACCTCCTCCCCACCAACAGGAAACCAAAGCTCCGCTTCGTCGCGGTCCAGATTCGCCGCCCCTCCGGTCGGACCCAGGGGATCCTCAACATCGGTGTCACCCTCCTCGACAGCACCATGCGGAGCATGCCACTGTATTCCGACCTAAGCTCCTCCGATGCCGGTTACTATGACCCAACGGAATCTAGAAAAAACAAACACGCAGTTACCGAGGAGGACCGTGAAGAACACTCGCCTTCGGATACTACTAGTCTTCTGACGCTACAACGTTATCAGAGCGAGAAAAACGATTCCACCATCGATGATTACGCCTACCACGGGAATGCGAAACGTTACTTCTACGATGAGCAGGATTCGGAAGTGGGTGTGAGGAAAGGCGGCGTCTTCAACGGAGACTCGCTCATTTCCGACGTGGGGCCGTCGCCATCGATGGTTGCTTCGGCGATCTCGAAGGGGTTGTACCCCATGCCGCCGCCGCGTACGGCGGATAGCTCGACGATTGACGGGTGGTCGGAGAATAGCGGGACGGAAGTGATGAAGAAGAAAATGGAGAAGTGGAGGATGGAGCTTAGTCCGGCGTATGAGGATTACGACGATGAGCGGAGGAAGCTGAAGCAGACGTCGCCGCGCGAGGGACAGACGCCGAGGGGTGGCTCGAGGCGTGGCTCGAGGCGCGGCGGGCCGTCGTGCTTCGGATCGGTGTTTGGGTGTGAGATTACGATTACTTGCGCGAAGGGGAACCGCCGGAGGAAGAACGGAGATGGGATGAGTCGTCTTACGGCGGCGTCGTCGGAACTGACTTACGATGAATCGTATATTTGAGGAATTGAGAAAAGGAACTTCACTAATATTTGGGGGATGAGGAACACATATTCATTCCATAATTCACAAAGCAACAAAGTTGATGTTATAATTTTTTTGATATTATTGATATAAAACCCATAAAATACATGGTAAAGATCACACCATTACTTTTTTTTTATAAAATTCATACATAAAAAAATAATATTATGATCACAACTCTACTTTACTATTACATTATACTTATTTTTTAATTAATATATATATATATATATATATATTATAAATAGGTTGACAACTAATTTAATAATATTGTATTAAATGAGTCAATTCATTTATGTTTTTTTAATTTCTCCTACTTTGCATAATGCTCCCTGAGTAAAAAGTATGTCAATTTTTCATACTTATTAAATAATATAAATTATACAAAAAAAATGATTAGTTTAACTTAGTAAGAAACAACTAAAATATAAAGCATTTTTTGAAAGTCTAAAAGTGGGCTAAAAAAATTGTTGAGAGAATAAAGAGACACGTGGTAAATAGGAAATCAATTTTCATAATTTATCTTTTTTTGGTAGTTGTGAAGTAGCAAGAAAAAAACTTAAAATATTTTTAAAAAGTAATATTCTACCACAAATGCATTAGACTAAAAAACATGGACTGCAAATTTAGTTAATTAATAATTAAAGAACTAAAAACATAATTAATAGTAAAAAAATTAAAAAAAGAATTTCATGAGGAAATTGATTATGTCATAAAATAAACAAAATTTCCTAAAAAAATTAATATGTTACCAGAGCAATGTTATAAAAAATAGACTCCTCAACTTTTTTTTCCAGTGGGCCGCAAATTTTACATACTCTGACAAAATATGAAATAAAAACATATTTAATATGTTTTTTTCACTGATTGTAACGAAAATATCCCTTATAAATTGCGTTGGATAATCCATCACAAACAACTCGGAAATATAAAATATAAAATAAATTTAATTTTGTCAAACTGTTTATACATATTTTTATTAATAATATTTTATTTAATTATACAATATTAATAATTACAAATCATATCATAAAATAATTGTTATTATAAAAATACACACTCTAATATAATATACTTATACAATAAATATACTTAGTTATGATATTTTTCATTAAAATTGATTAAATATTTTGTATTTGACTAATATGAAATGAAATGATAATCTTTAACTTTTAATCTAAGTATGCTTTTATTATTTTTTATTTTTTTTACTGTTGATTCAGTTTATAATCGTCTTAGAGGAAGTTGATAAGAGGAGGATAGGAGGTGTAAAGTGTAACCTTCTGCACTCGTTACTGCTTGGAGGGTGCTGAAAAATAAGATAGTCACTAGGGTCAATTTGGGAAAGCGTGAGATCGTGTTAGATAGTCATTTGTTGTGTAGTTTCTGCAGGGTGGAGGAGGAGTCCTGTCGACATTTGTTTTTTGAGTGTAGATTTGCTTGGCTAGTTTGGAGTCATTGTTTTGAATGGATTGGAGTGCAGTTCGTGTTTCACAACGTATGTTCCTTTGCTGAATTTTTCCCATTTCAGACTCAGAAATGCTTCAAAAGATGTATTGGAAGCGGTTTGGATGGTAAGCGAGTTGTGGAAGCATAAGAACAATGTAATTGTTGGAGATCCCACATCGACTAGAGATTAGAGTCTTTCATTGTATATAAGTGGGTGCAAACCTCAACCCTATGAGCCGGTTTTATGGGGTTGAGTTAGGCTTAAAGTCCACTTCGTAATATGGTATCAGAGCCAGGTTGAGCCTATCCTAGCGAGTATTTGTTGGGCCTATCGTGCCACCCGCTATCGGGCCGCTATTGGACCACCCAAAATATATGTCCCACGCACGAGTTGGCCTCGGCGTGAGGGGGGGTGTTGGAGATCCCACATCGACTAGAGATTAGAGCCTTTCATTGTATATAAGTGGGTGCAAACCTCAACCCTATGAGCCGGTTTTATGGGGTTGAGTTAGGCTTAAAGTCTACTTCGTAATAGTAATTTTTAATAGGGGCGTGACTGACGTTCCAAATTTTTTTGCCTTGGTTCAATTAAATGTTTGGTCGTGGGTCACTGTCAAGTCTCATGCTACTATTTTCTCCTTTTCTAACTGATGTTTTGACTCTCTGGTATTCTGTAAGAGAATAATTTGTTGATGTTTTTTTTCAGGAATTTGTTCTTTTAGGTGGAATCTTAGGATCCAATTAGGTGAGTTGGATTGAGTTTTTTTATACAGGTTGAACCATCTCTGAAGTGGTTCATATTTATTAATTTTTATTGTCAATAATTATTTTTTATAAACAATGTGAAATGTATGTTTTTTATTATTTATGTTCTCAACAAAAACTACCTTTCTCTATTATAAAATATTTTTATATCTACTTACACATTCAACAAATTGAATGAGAATAATCTTTTAACTTTTAAGCTAAGGATGCTTGGTGTATTGATATTGAAGGCAATAGAATATAAGCTTGATAAAAGTAATTGAAATTGAAATACATTAATGGTGAAAAGCAACGTGTTATTTACGATTATACGTTTTTTCTAAGAATTGACACTGACATGACATCCTCAATCGCTTCACAACTGTAACCCACAAATCGCATTTTTTCTTTTGTTGTTTTGTTTTTGCTTCATCCACTTCATTTCACTACATGGTAAGCAAGCAGTAAATAAATGGGTAGTAAATATGTACTCTGATTCTTAAATTTAATATTCATTTTCTTCTATAAAACTATGAACAATTGAGTTAAAAATACTTTTCAGAAGTGAATTATAGTATTTAATTCACTCCTATGCAACAAAATTGATTTTTTTTTTTTACATGTCCATGAGGATATTTGTGTGGGCAAAAAGGTTATGTTAAGCAAGAGAGAGATGTACATGAAGACGATGAATCAGCAAGAGTGCGTAGAAAGAAAATTAAATGGACCATGTTTTTCCTCTTTTGTTGTTGTCACTGGTCAACGCAGATATAAAGAGGGGCAGAGTAGTTCACGCATTTTCCTGTTTTCCATCAACAACACATTAAAAATCATCCTCCTTTCTCCTCCACCCTTTGATTCAGAACTTTGGAGAGAGGACTCTGAAGAATAAACCATCTCTGCCACTTTCTTTGCCGGTGATGGTGTCAGAGATGTTTAGCTGTGACTGTTTTTGGTGGAACAGTGTTCCTGAATCCTACCCTTCCGAGCCAGAGCCCTTCTCTCTGCCAGCACCTCTTCCACAATGGCCACGAGGTGTGTGCTTTCGTGTATCTTCTGTGGCTGTTCTTTTCTTTTTCTTAGAATCTGTTTATATCCAAAAACGTTATCTGTTGGATTATATCAGCTGCGTTCCTTTAGGCATGATTAGTTTATGTTTCAAAATCTTAGTTTAATTACCATGTATGTTTACATTCAAGCTAAAGCATGGATATTTAAAGTTTCAAACCTTAAATCAATCACACAATTAATTTACTTTTTTAGATCATGTTCTTTTTTCCTTGATGCTTTCAACTATTCCTGTGTTGATCCAAATTGATACTCGTGAATAATCCTTGTTGATGTAATAATGGTCTGAATGTTTTCTTGAGTTAGAGCTTTGATGGTTCAATATTTAACAGCTTTTTGGCATATATAGTTAGATCAGAAGAGAGATTTGTAACTCTTTATGTGTCATTCCATTATTTTGACATCTTGTCTAATTTTTTTAAGATACAATCACTTCTTTGATGATGAAATAATAGTTAACTGTACCAAATATCTTAACTTCGGGTTAAACATGATTAGTTGCCTTAACCCTGTAGGGAGTGGACATAGTGTCCTTAACATTTGTTCGTAACTACAGATCTTGAAGTTGAATTCTTGACATCAATAATTCTTTAATTATGTTGGCTCCTATTTGACTTTCTATATTGTTGTGCCATCAAATGTTTGAGGATAATATGGTCTCAGGTGCTGGTTTTGCTAGAGGAAGGATAAGCCTTGGAAGCCTAGAAGTTTTGAAAATAAGGAAGTTTGAGAGGGTTTGGAGCAGCCCAAGGTCACGTGGTAAATCTCAAGGTTTCGTATTTTACAAACCTTTGGAGATTCCAGATGATTTTTTCTGCCTTGGTCACTATTGCCAGTCCAATGATCAGCCACTGAGAGGACATGTTCTTGTGGCTCGTGAGTCTTCTTCTGAGCCCGAAGCTGAATCTCCAGCTCTTAGAAAACCAATTAACTACTCTTTGATATGGAGTGCTGATTCACCACATGATGGAAGTGGTTATTTTTGGTTGCCAAATCCTCCATTTGGGTACAAAGCAATGGGCATAGTGGTTACTAAGACACCAGATGAACCTGAAGTTGAACAAGTTAGATGCGTGCGAGCCGATCTGACAGAAAATTGCGAGACCTGTGATCTATTACTGTCTATGAACTCAAAGTTTTCAAAAGTTTCATTCAAGGTTTGGAACACAAGGCCTTGCAAAAGAGGGATGTGGAGTAGAGGTGTATCAGTTGGGACATTCTTCTGCAGCACCTATTCTGACTATGAACAAGTGGCAGATATTGCTTGCTTGAAGAATCTTGACTCCACTTTACATGCCATGCCAAACTTAGACCAAGTTCATGCACTCATTAACCATTATGGCCCCACTGTGTACTTCCACCCTGATGAGATATACTTGCCATCATCAGTGCAATGGTTTTTCAAAAACGGAGCAGTTGTGTATTCAAGAGGCAGTGAGAAGGGTAAAGCAATAGATAACCAGGGTTCAAACTTACCAAGTGGTGGAACAAATGATGGTGCTTTTTGGATAGATTTTCCTAGAGATAATGATGCAAGAAGTAATATAAAGAAGGGAGATATAGAGAGTGCAGAACTCTACGTTCATGTAAAACCAGCTTTGGGAGGAACATTTACTGATATTGCTATGTGGGTATTTTGCCCCTTCAATGGACCTGGCATACTTCAAGTGGGGTTGGTGAACATTGAGATGAACAAGATTGGTGAACACGTGGGTGACTGGGAGCACTTCACCCTTCGTGTGAGCAACTTCACAGGAGAACTATGGTCTGTATTCTTTTCTCAGCACAGTGGAGGAGAGTGGATAAATGCATTCAACTTGGAGTTTATTGAAGGAAACAAACCAGTTGTTTATTCATCAAGGCATGGCCATGCAAGTTTTCCTCATGCTGGAATCTACCTTCAGGGAGCATCCAAACTTGGAATAGGAGCAAGGAATGAAGCAGCTAGAAGTAAACTTGCAGTGGATTCCAGCAGCAGATACAAGGTTGTTGCGGCTGAATATCTTGGTGAGGGAGCTATTGCAGAACCAAGTTGGTTGCAGTATATGAGAGAATGGGGTCCTGCTATTGTGTATGGCTCACGTTCTGAAATAGACAAGTTGATAAATCTGCTTCCAGTGTATGTTAGATTATCTGTGGTGAATTTGTTTGAATTGTTTCCTACTGAGCTTTATGGTGAAGAGGGGCCAATTGGTCCAAAGGGAAAGGCCAACTGGGAAGGAGATGAAAAGTGCTACTAGTCCCCTCACTTCTTCTCATACTTTACTTTGGTTTTTGTATTCTCTAAACCATATCAGTGATTCTTTGGTGTAAAAAGGGATTGGAATCTAAATGAATACATGAACATTTTTTTTATTTTAGCAGAAGAAAAGGTGAAAAATAGAGAAGAGAGAAATATATGAATAGACATACATGAGGAACATAGTGTTTAATACAATGGAAACATGAGACAGACATAACAAACAACATTAACACTCCATGATCAATAAACAATTTTTTTATTCACACTATTTAAAGTATAAAATTAACTGAGACAATCTAACTCATGAGATTAACTTCAACAATTTAAAACGGGATTAATAATGTAATGGATGAGGCTAACTGCAATCAAACGAATGAGATTAAATGTTATTATCTAACGAATGAGATTAATTTCAACAATTTAAAACGGGATTAATAATGTAATGGATGAGGCTAACTGCAATCAACGAATGAGATTAAATGTTGTTATCTAACGAATGAGATTAATAGTTAGTATCTAACGAATGAGATTAACTACTAGATGAGATTAATTGTCACAATCTAACGAATGAGATTAATTTTCACAATTTAACGAGGTAAACCAAATCATCTGATATGTTAGGTTGTTGTAGTTAATCTCATCCATTATATTGTGATAATTAATCTCAACTATTATTTTAGTAGTTATTTTTATCTCTTGAAAATTTAATAAAAAAATAAGTTTTACAATATTTAAACACTAAATTAAATAAATGAAATTATGTGTTTTAATACAATAATAAACATATTTTAATATCCATATCTCTTAATTATCTATTCATAGTAACATAAGAGAAAAAAAATATTATAACACATGTTTCTCATTAGAAGAAAGAATAATTTATTTTTAATAGCGGTGTATTTTCTTACACAATTAAATGGAAACGAAGGTGAAGAATATTTAATGTTATCGATTTTAGCATGTAAAATGAATGTTTATATTAATTTTAATTAATGATTTTTTAACAACTTTATACTATTTTTACATAATAATTAACGAATATAGTTTATATTTGAAAACAATGAATATAACAATTTTTATTACATTTTTTATATATAAAATAATAGGAAAATTTACAAGATAAATTGTAATAGATATAACACTACTCTTTATTGAACAAACAAAAACATTAATTCGTTAAGGTCAGAAACCTGAACCAGCACGTCCTCTGTCCTTTGGCGAAATCGAAGACTCTCTCTTTCTTTCTGTATCTTCTTCCTCCATCCATCTAGGTTTTCACCCAATGCTTCTATTCTACTATTTCTGATTAATTTTCCTGTTTTGTTCAAGTTAAACTGCAAAGAACGTTAATCCAATCTAATCACTGAACTGTTTGTTTACCTTTATCAGGCGCGACACAATGGATTGGGCGTTTGTGCATAAAGCATGGGATAAGTGGGCTTCTACTAATATTGGTTATTCTGGTCAGCAAGATTTTGCTTTCAAGCAACATTCATATGCACAAATATATTAATTTTGGAAAAATGATTTTGTAAATACTGTAATTTTGTTATATGTATCTCATATTCTGATCCTACTACTTCTAGGTCATCCGTTAAAAGCTGCTTTGCTAATTAATCATGACCCCACTGGACCATCTCGATTGTTATCTACCATGTAAGAAGGATTGTGTTTGATTCTTGTTATGTATTTTAGTGTTTTTTTTTATCTGGTGTGGTTTTTCTTTATGATGGAAAATTACATGGAATGAATGAACAACGTAAATCTGTTGCCTACAGTCTAGGTTATAAATAATTGAAGCTGTTATCTTGCAGTTTGGATGAGTTTTTATTTCATATTGAACTTGTGCGAGTTCTAAATAAACTATCTTGTCCTAGGCTTCCATGATAATACCAGTTTATGTTGATCATAATTTTTCATTGATACCCGTGCTTATTTAGTCCTTCTGGATGGAGCACTATTGTCTAGTTATGCTCTTATAAGGCTACACCTCCTAGTGAATAAGATTTTGCTGTTGTTATTGCTCTAAGGACGTACCTGAACTACTTGAAACAACAAAACAAGGGTCACTATTGTTGCTTGAAACATACTTGAATGAATGCTTCATCAAGTACCCAAAGCTAGCCCCATGAAGCACAGTGACTCCTTTTACTTAAGTTGTCTAAGAGTATCAAACACACTTTTTTTTGTTGGCTCAGACACTTGAGCTGATATCTCCATATGACTATTCTCGTTAAAGAGATCAACATTGTAAAAGTAATCAATTTTTAAACATTTAAAAAGTTCTCTTACTTAGAATATAAAATAAAATAAAATAAATGTCCTTTTTATTATTCTCGGCACTGCTCATTATCATTAGATAAATGTAAACCTTAGGAAGTTATTTTGTCTTTGAGAAGGTGAATAAACCTTTGTTGAGAGATAATTCATTTTCTTGTTTTTTGGATTATTTATTGAGAGACAAAGTGCTTCATTATAAATCTTGATTTGCAATTAGATCTTTTGTCATGTTTGTATTTAGTTTCATTTGATTATATCTATATGTGCATGTCCTAGTGTCAAATATTTTAAACATTAGTCACGTTGTAACGACCCTGTGCTTTGTAAGGCCGCACAGATTGTTCTTGATGCTCCTTCCTCTTCAGTTTATATCAGGTTCATTCCTTAGGATCAAAGGCAATGTCTTGCCTGGTTAATATCATTGTATCTATTCAGCAAAACTGTTATTGTTACGTTGTATTTTTTAGTCTAAAAACAAAAGTAGTTGTGACATTGTAAGTTGTTCTGTGTTTTTTGTTTGAACATCTTTTTTTATTTTTCAATGCTTTCTGTGGTTGAAGAATCTTAAGTGTTTATTTTTGAAAAATTTGTACGCATTGCCTGCTAAACTTCATGCTTGCTTTGGGTAGCACTTCTTTAGCTGGGATTTTCTTTTTTATTTCTAGAAATATTGGATTTACCAATTGAGTTATTTGAGGCTGGCAGTGCTGCACAAGAAGGAATAAAAGCTAATCCCATGGAATTGAGTCACTTTATGGACTTCATCAAACAAAATAAACTCCAGACAGAGCTCTTCGTTATTGGATCCAATCAGTGTAAGCTCAAACTCATCTGTATTTTGTTTTCCTAAATAATTAGTTGCTGCTTCCTGTTCTTCAACTTCTTTTATGCGCTCTACCATAAGGAAAGGACATTTTAATTTTCTGAAACTGAAGAATACCACTTTAAGAAATATATCTATTTAATATGAGTTTAAGACTCTTGGAGTTTTGGGCTTATGGTTTAATAACTCTTGGAGCATGTATGGTCTTGATTCTTGTTTCAGACTGTATACTGTTGAGGGATAATATACTGTGTTCTACTCGGACATATATTGTTATGAACTGTGTGCTGCCATTTTTTGGTGGTTTAAAAAGTTAGTTGAGGATATTTAAAAATAGAATTGTACTTATGCCATAAGTATATTTGGCTGTCTGTGAATAAAATTCGTAATCGATGGAAGTTTCCATTACAACATTTTCAATCTTTTTAGGAGAACATAAACAACACACAAGCTGTGTGAATATTTTTAGCATACACTTGTCAAAATATAATTAACTTTTTGAAAAAAAGGAGGTGTTATCAAGCATACACTTGGCATAGAAATTTGAAAATTTACCATTTCCTGGGGTGGATGCGCGTGCACACACACACACACATATATATATATATATATATATATATATATATATATGTGGAAATATTACACATTCTAGAAATTATGTGTAACTTTATCTATTGTCGTGGTGCATTGTAGTTTATCTTATACTTTACTAATGGAAATTTGGATGGCAGACTTGGTCACATCAATTCATGAGAACTGGTTTAGTGCAAGGTGTATAAACACGTCAAAGCCCGCCGGTGAAGGTGTTATTGTTATACAAACAGCAGCATATATCTTGGTTGCTCTGTAAGCATATATAATTCAAATTCAGCCTGTTTATCATGAACTATCAATGCACTATACTCATCATTCAGTTTCACAGGTATGAAGGTTCCATCGGTCCAGCATCTCGCGCTATGGCAGCTGCTGATCAGTTAACTTGGCAATTAGGGCGAAAAAATCTTTGAAGTTGTCTTGCAGATCTGTAGCATGCACTAACCACAAGGCTAACTTTTTTCTGTTTTCACTACCATTTTTGTTTAGATGGTTGCAGCCATGTATCTTGGTGATGGAGCCATTGCCATGACAGAACCACATAGGTTACAGTGTATGAGAGAGAGGCTCAACCATTACTAATGCTTTGTTTGCTTCTGCGGATACTCTGTAGGCGCGGATTGACGGCGGGGATTTTTGTTGTTTGCATCCAGTAATTTGAAGGAGAGAGTGCAGATGGACGAGCGAGTAGATATGATTTTTTTTTCTTCTCTTATATGCGATGATGAGCGAGTGCCATAACGTAGAATAAGATAATTTACTTCAATACCCTTAAATTTCAAACTGTGCATACATGACACACTGAGCTTTTTACACACTGCATCAAAGAGGAGAATCGATTTTACAAGCTTAATACTGGATGGAGAATCGATTTTAGTTTTTTTTTTTTTTTCATGAAAATCGATCCTCATGGTGATTGTATAAAAGTGAAAATCGATTTTATTGTTAATGAAGAGAAAGCAGACCCAACACCTCCATTTTTACTTGTTGCGGC
>Ga0123342_1009108_pt1 | contig 12076 bp, 4 predicted proteins | sample Turbeawhitnodule_FD_89960 | JGI IMG/M metagenome (GOLD analysis project Ga0123342, IMG submission 89960) | Root nodule microbial communities of legume samples collected from Mexico - Turtle bean Mexico white nodule | ecosystem: Host-associated > Plants > Roots > Nodule | place: Mexico: Nepantla... | reverse complement strand
GTGCCACCCATGAGCCAGACACTTGGATAACACAGTACAAGCGGTGCCTGGCGGATGGCCTCCTCCCGCTAGATCCAACAGAAGCTAGGAAGGTAAAGAAAAATTCCAGCAAGTATACATTGAATACCACGCGGTTCCTTCGATAAGCTTTCTTTCTGTCCCACGGTGGACGCCAAAATGTTCTTAGAAGAGTACCTAGGACCAAATATTTCCTATCGAATCCTTCAAGTCTTCTCTTCCAGTCCGTTCATACTCCAACCACTAGTACAAAATACTTCATTAACGACACCCTATAAAGACGGTTTGGAAACAACCATCGTAATAAGCGAGGCGGTGGCAATTCCGTAATTTTTTTTGAATTGTTTTTTCACTTTTATCGACGGTTCAATGGAAGCGTGAGGATTCCACGACGGTTCTCACTAGAATCGTCGTTAAAAGCATAGATTCCACGATGGTTTGCACATAATCGTCATTTAAAGTGGTGTTTTTTAGTTTTTCCAACAGCAACACTTTGCCTCCCTCTTCATTTTCACTCTTCTTTCACACAACTCCCTTTTCTTCTTTCTCACATATCTGTCGCCCCGCCTGCCAGCGCTGCCCCTGCACGAACCCACCTCTGCGCGACCCCGACCACCATCGCGACTGCTTTGCGCCGCGTCCCTGCAACCGCCCCGCGACTGCTCTCGCGTCCCTACAACTGCCCCCGTGCAACCGCCCCCGTGCCTCTGCGCGACCACCCCTACGCCTCCGCGCGACCACCCCTACGAGGTCTCGCCGCGCCACCGTTTTACGCCACCGCGACCGCACGCCTGCCACATCGCTCCAGCACCGTCTTCTACTGCCCCGTTCGTTGACAAAGTTCTCGCTCGTACGCGTGAGTTTTTTTTTAGCTTCGTTCACTTTTGAGGTTAGTATAATTTTATTTATTATTTAATTATATATGAAATATTATTAACTATATTTTGAAAGTGTTTGTTTTGAACTAGATATTGATTTTATATATTGAACACACTGAGTCTGAGTCCGAGGGTGTCCGACCTTCGACAATCCGAATTTAGTTTTTAATGAGTAGATATTGTTTCTATATATTGAACGAATTGATTCTGAGTCCTGGGGTGTCTGACCTTCGGCAGTTTTGATTTATTTTTTAATGATTATATACTGTTTTGACATATTGAACACACTGGTTCTGAGTCCGGAGATGTCCGACCTTCAGCAATTTTAATTTATTTTTTTAATGATTACATATTGAACGCATTGGTTTTGTGTCCGCACTGGTTCTTAGTTTAGCAGTTCTATGGATCGGAGTTGGATTAATACACCACGGATAAGTGATGCTTATGAAAAAGGGGTGGAAGAATTCATACAGTTCGCAGAACATAATGCCGTTAGTTGTAATAATGGAGTAAGAATAAGGTGTCCTTGTGTCAATTGTTTGAATGGAAGGATATTGATTGTTTCCGAAATTAGAGAACATTTTTTGTGTGATGGATTTTTGAAAAATTATACAACATGGACGTGACATGGTGAATTATTAGACTTGCCAACTTTGCGCGGAGCTTCAGAGGAAGTTGATTTCTTAGTGGACGATAGATTAGAAGACATGATTCGTGATGTGGGAGCATAATCTTTTGCTAATGCAGTTTTCGAAAATATGTCTAATAATGCATAGACTCCTTTGTATCCTGGTTCAACTAACTTCACATGATTATCAGCAGTGTTAAGGTTGATGAATTTGAAGGCAATGAATGGATGGACCGACAAAAGTTTTACAGAATTGCTTCAATTGCTTAAGGACATGCTTCTAGAAGGAAATACCTTGCCTAATCGAAATTTAGAAATACTCTCACCAAATTAACAATACATTTTTCCTTCTTTTAAAGAGAAGAAATATGATATTTGTCAATAAAATTTAATAAAGAAAATAGTATCTTTAATAAGAAAAGCTTGAAGGTCTGATCAGAAATCATACTCTCTCTACCATCAGATCTTGCCGGAGATGGATATGATTCCAGCAAAAATGTCGTAACAGAAGCAAGGTTTATAGCCTGCATAAAAAAAAAACACAAATCAACTTAGGTTTTAAGTATAACTTTCTAACTTCATTCTCATTAAAGATTGAAACCACCAACCCTAATCCCCCATAAAATAAAACTTAAAAGATATACTTTCACAGTCATATCTAAAGACAAAGCTATGTGCAGAATGATTTGAACATGGTTAAAAGTTTAAAAGTAATGGGAGATGAATGCATAGCCTTACGACCCTAATCCACAAAGCCTATTGTAGCAGGCAGGAGCTCATCCTGAGCTAGCTACTACTTGGTTCTCGAGTAGGATAGAGGTCAGCTCGACCATGAGCCCGGTGTCAGGGGTGCGGTATTGGGCATGTGCGGTTAATGGGCCTACACTTCTAATGATGTGTTGTGATTTAAATTCAAGTTGCATGTACTTAAAGATGAATAGATATGGTTGCTCGCATGTTTGTTATTATTATGTATGTTACATGTAAAATACTTGTTGATAGATGTTATTAATCCTAAAAGATAGGAAGGTGCATAAATAATAGAATATGACTTGTAATTTAGCACCTAAAGATCATTGGTGCACATGGCAGGTAGTTTTCTATTATTGCTAAAAGATGATTTGTTATATTTTCAGTTAAGATTTGTTTTTCTTAAGTAAAACTGGTGCATGTGCGGTTATAAAAGGGGTCTAAAACCCTAGATGAAGACACGCTGTTTTTGCACACTAAACTGAGTTTTATTGTTGCTTTGTGAGTCCTTACTGACTTAAGCGTCAGAGTGGAATCAACAGGTATGACACTCTCTATCTCAACAGAGTCATACTCGAAGCAGCTAAGAGAGACGTTGAGAGATGTGTGTTCATCGTAGGTCAACTGGCGAGGAAGTCAACCAGCGAGAACACCTATAAATCTTCTTCGATCTCTTTTTCAATCTGTTAGTGCTTCCTCTTAGCATGTTCTTTGACTAATTTCCAAAATTTGTATTACAAAGAAGTTTAACATTTATGAATATGGTTAATTGTTAAAGCAAAATCAAATTATTAAGACTTATAATATATTGATTAAAAATTGCGTGTCTTCATTGTAATTGGAAATTCATGCCTACTCAAATCAAGGATCCAAACGAACCTATAAAAATTGGAAAAGCAAGCAAAGTTGGTTATTTCAATGAGTGGTTCCATCACCATCCGTCCCATGTTTGAAAGGAAAAAACTAACAAACCCAATTTCAATCAGCGTATAATCTGCATCGACCAAGGCTTCACAAACTAAAGTAAAACATACTCAAACCAACTACAGAAATAAGTAGAATAAAACTAACCGCACCAAAAGTTTGTATTAGAATTGAGGTTGTTAAGTGTTCTTGTAAAGATCTATAATTTTATGTTAGACTCTTTATTTTCTTAGTCCGTGTTTTGAGGTCATTTTTAGTTTTCAAATATTGTTTCTCTCAGTTGGATTTGAATTATTTGTATTAATTTTATTTTTTAAATATTATTGTTGTCAATTAATTTTGGATTTGTTGAATTAAATTTAATTTAAAATATTGTTGTTGTTATTTGGATTTTGATTTGAATTTTACAATTGAATTGGAAATACATTTCGAATTGAAATTTATTTCTTTTAAAAATCTATAAGGAACTCTGAATTATAATTTTTTTTTTCAGTCATATTAGCATGAATCAAACTTACTCAAATAAATAATATTTTTTAACATTTTTCTTTAAAGTGGACTAAGTTTACTCAAAATCATTTGTTTTTTCTTTTTAAGTCAAGGCTACTGTCTCTCTCTAACGCACTTAAAGTAATATTTCCATTTTTTTCTTTTTTATTAGGTGGATCAAACACATATAACTGTTTTCTTTTCTGTTAAGATTCGCCAAACCATATCAAATGTTACTACTTTCTCTAAATTGTATTTGTCAATACAATAACTCCCTCATTATGTTTTATTTTTATAGAGAATTTCAAGGATAATAAAATTTTAGAGAAATAAAAGTTCTAAAAGATTAAATATCAACGTCTATAATATATTTATAATATTTTTATTTATTTAAAATGTATCTATAGCCTAAACACACATGGCACACTGATTAGCTTAGCTTCCATTTTCTCAATTTCACTTCCCAAAGCTCACAAATATCGAGTTTTTAAGTTGAGGAAAGTTATTGTAAGTCGCAAGAAAATATTATTCCAATCAAAAATAAATTGCTTGTCCTGAAAATTATAAAGATATATCCCGAACACTCTCACAATAGGTTATGATGTTTACTACCAATTTCGTTATATTTAAACTTTTTTATTGGCAACTCTACTAATTAAATTCTTAATCGGTCACCAATTTCTCATCCCTTAATTTAAGTATCAGACCATCAACACTACACATCCATTTTTCACAAACACACTTAACTAAAGGAGAGATAGTGTTTTTTACTAATAGAAAGTAATGAGATTTATACTAATAAAAACAAAAAAAAAATTAATATTACATTCAAAACTCAAATCACACTTTGAAACTTTTTCTTCTTCTTGCATCATAATTACTATGAAATGTTGCATTACATTGAGAATTTAAGATCACACTTATCTTTACAAATCATTAATAAATATATCTCTTATTCTCCTTTAATCCTTTTCATCATATCTCTCTCAAATCTTCTATTGAATTTGCATCCTTTTCATCATATCTCTCTCAAATCTTCTATTGAATTTGCATTTCATCCTAAAGATAACAACTCATTCTGGATTCCTTTCACCACACCATCTATTATTTAAGCTGAGAATGAAGCTGGTAAAGTTATGCAGAAGAAGAAGCTTGAGAGACTATGAAAGGTTGTGAAAGTTGGCCAAGCATGGGTACCAGATTTTGAAGAGGCCACTAGGGAACATAATGAAATCGAGGCTTTAGACGGTTGTTACCATGTTGCTTCATCCTACACACAAACCCATTTTCCATGAAGTTGGTAAAGTTATGCAGAAGAAGAAGCTTTAGAGACTATGAAAGGGTAAGTTGTGAAAGTTGGCCAAACATGGGTACCAGATTTTGATGACGCCACTAGAGTACATAACGAACTCGAGGCTTTAGACGGTTGTTACCTCCATGTTGCTTCATCCTACACACAAACCCATTTTCCATCAAAATGTTAAGTTTTACATGTTTTATCAAGATAATCCTCATTTGCATATTTTTTTCTTTTTTGAATTTTTTTTCTGTAAATAGTACTTAATATATGTATCACTAAAAAATGCAATGTTCTTCAAACGAAATATTATTTAAGTTAGATAAGGAAAAACAACAATGAGAAAAACTTTGGATTTAGTTAATCAAATCCTTAAAATACCTTTGGTATACTTCCTTGATTTGATTTTGAGATAAATCTCATCACTCTTTCGAAAACTTTATGTGCGTCTTTGTCGTCTTCATCTTCGTCCATGCTGCTCGCTATTTCCCTAAACTCTAAATATTCAAATAACTATAAAATCACTTTTGTCGTAGGTTAAAATTCGATAACTTTAATGAGAAAACTATATGAATCCCTGCTTTATATAGAGAGAAAAAAGATGAGTAGGTCAATGAAAAAATATTAATATTAATTTGTTTAGCTCATTTTAAATTGATTATTTAAATAGATTTAAAATAAGAATATTAATTAATGTATCCATTTAATTATTAATTAATGTCATTAATGTAATAAATTAATATATGCATTATATTATTTATGTTATATCATTAAATAGATCAATACATATATTAATGTAACATAGATTATTTATTTATTCATTTAATTATTTGTGTAAAATATTAATATATTCATTAATTTTGTGTATTATGTAATTAATATTATAAAACTTGACTAGTCACATCTTCAAAATATTTCTCTTTTTCTTTCTCTCCACAGACACACATAGGAACCGAATTTTCGATCTCTAAATTAGTATTAGTTTCTATTTTATGATTTTTTTTAGTGAACATGAATGAGGTGAGATGAGTGGGTTTTTTTAGTGAACATGAATGAGGTGAGATGAGTGGGTTTAATCCCTGAGGTAAAAATCCATCTACATTCTCTCTTTACCCAATAGGTATAATGTTTTTGTCCTATCTTCATCCCATAGGAAAATTGTTAAATTTTTGTTCCTTGTTGTTCCAAATATTAACTAAATATTTTTTTCATAGAAAATAAAAATCACAGCAAAGGAAACATGATATTATCAAGTATTTAATGTCAAAAGGATAGACATTTTTTTTTCTCCAATGTCAAATATAAAAAAATGAATTATAATTACATAAATATTAATTGAAAGAATCAAATAACAATTAAAAGTCAAATAATCATAGAAAGGAGTATTGGGATAGGTATGTGAGTGGGGATATATCTATCTATATATATATACATATATACATATATATATATATAATTGTTCTTGGTAGGGAGATGGGACCTAGAGAACCGAATCTCAGCTATATATACATATATATATATATATAATTATTCTTGGTAGGGAGATGGGACCTAGAGAACCGAATCTCAGCCAGGGAGACCGAATCTCGGTCTCGCCCATACCAGTACAATAACCATACCCAGAATCACGGAAACAAGTTCATTTGTTATCCCTACACACGTTCGCACACACATCTTGTGCATAACTTTTTTCTTAACTTGCAATATTATCTACTCTCGTACTAAGTATGATTATAAAAGAAAACATACCATAAAACTGTATAATAGGGTTAGTTAATATTCACACAATATCATTCACATGATATAATTATTTTACAAACCTTAACTCACTAGTGTTAAGATAGTTCTTTGCAAAAGCATTATCACAACAATGATGGATGAACATGCCTTTATTTTTCACCACTTGAGTGATATCTTAATAATCTTGATTTAAACTATTAGTGGATTCTTGTACTCAATATTTGACCCTTGGGGCCATGTTATCATCATACACCCATAAAGGGCCATCATCGAAATCACATTGATGGAAGCACCCTTCAAGCATCAGAAGATTCAAAAGAACTTCAAACGTTTCCTCAAGCTTCAAAAGAGAAAATTGAGATGTATCAACTTCCAAGGAATGTTCCTTGGTGGAGAACATATGAGAAGAATACTTCCATTTTTAAGTGACTTTGAAAAATAAGAAGACAAACTTTTATGCAAGTTCATCATTTCCAAATCCACTTAAAAATGGGAGTATTCTTGAAGGAGGTCTTCAAGAGATAAATTTTTTCTCTTCTTGTCTTAGTTTCCGTCTTGTGCATCTTTGTTTGAGTTTAGGATATTTTTATATCAATATTTTTTCGTGCTTAATTGGTTCAATTGTTTGTTCTATTCTTGAATTAATGATAAGGATTTCCTATTGCATGTTTTAAAATTCTAGTCTTAGATTTTTAACCTTGTTTACTTAACTTTAACTTTTGAATCCTCCATGTTTTGTCTAGAAATCATATTTAGTATTTACATGTGTTTAAAATTCCATAGAAGTAGTCCTTACTTTACATATGCCATGTTCAAAGTATTGTGAATCCATAATTGTTATCAATTCTTGTGCCATGTATCGAGGTCCGACCACCGAGTGCTGAGTTCTGAACACTCTGGTCCAGTACAAGTTATTAGGTTATGTTGGGTGGTATTGGGGCACGAAAGGTTCTAGAGAGTAGGTGCAATGAGAGGCTCAAGGTCTTGAGTCAGTGGGGCAGCTGGAAGTGGATGACGTGGTGTGTTTTGTGTGGCTAAGTTGGGCGGTATCTTCAGAGTGTTAGGTGAGGGAGTTAAGTGAGGTTCAGAGGGTTGTTCTGAGTTAGAATTTGTAGCGGGGTTGGGTTTCAGTGAGTTGAGTGAAGTTGAGGTTTTTTGTTCTCTAAAGATGCAAAGTAGTGAAACATGGAAAATGGGGTGGATTCGTGAGTGGGTGGGTAAGTGGAGTTCATAATTGGCGACACCTATATGCAAAAGGATTTGGCACGACCCCGAGTAATGTGGGCTGATTTTTTGGCACTTGCACTCCACAAACTGCTGACGGTATGGTTGGAGGTGAACGTATACCCAGTCGTCGATGTTGAAGGTGTGATTAGTACAATGGCTATTGACTTGGTCACACATGCGGTGTTTGATGACTATTTTACAACAAGGTATCACATCAAAAGTATTAATTTTTCCTTAAGGAAGAATATCGAATCCACAAGGAACATTTGAATTATCAAGTATATGATTTACTAAATAGAAAACAAAATAATATTGTTTGTTGGAAGTTTGTTATGTGATTGCAAGAATTTTAAAGAAAGCAAGTTAAAGAATTTTGTTGGTTCAATTGAGAAAATTGGGATTGGAGGTTCATCATTCTTACTCTCAAGCATAGTAATATTTTATCCTTTGATTGATGTTGATGCTCATATTCAATTCATTTATATTGATTCCTCGTAAATAAATTATTACGAGAGTCTCCTAAATATCGATTTCCCGCATATTTATAAAAATTCTTTATCATTACGATTAAATGTTGATAACAATTAACATTTCAAATCTATTCTTAGCATTCTAATATGCTAAGCATTATCATTTGGGTCAGAAACTTAGAGATATTTTTTATTCAAATCTAAGGATCTAAATCATGATAAACAAGCATAAAATGAAAACTCAATCATCAATCAAGAACAATATATTATATTTTAATATCAACTCAATACATAATAGTTTGAACAAATTACTCTAAATTCCAAACGGTAGAATTAGCCACTTCGAACCCACATGTCATCCTAAAGATAAAAGCAGCACATTCTGCATTCCTTTCTATAGATTCTACAAACAATTCTTTGCGAATCTGATGAGATCCTTCATGTTGCATTGAAAATTATCATATCTCTTTAGGGTTCATTAGCATCTACAGACTCACATTTCACCATGAGGACTCTGCAACACTTGACATGCTCATCTCTTTTCTTTGTCGTTCCTACACTCATGACAAATTTACAACATAATGAATAAGATTGACATGTTCTATGAGAATAATCACCACTTACTATACTTTTTTTTATTAAATAGGTAAATAAATATTGTAAAATAGTAGACATACATTATATATCTCTAAAAACTTATATGTTCTGTAAAACAAAGGCCTTTTGGTTTAATAACTAAGTATAAAGCAAGAAACAAAATCGAAGAGAAAACTAAAAATATATGTAGACTAACAAAGGTTTAGAGTGAGATTAACTAGAAATAAAATACCTTTGGTATTTCCTTGATTTGATTTTGTGATCAATATCACCATTCTTAGAAAAATGTATTTTTCGTTATGTCATCTTCATCTATGCATATTGTTGCTGGCTATTTGACACCTTCATTGAGAACTCTATAAATCTTCATTATATATAGATGCAGAGTGATGAGTAGGTCAAATAAAAGGGATTGAAATGAATTAAATATTTTTACTATTTTTTTTAAATGAAACAATTATTTTTACTATTATTATTATTAAATATCCTTTGACACTTTAGTTGATAACTCTATCAATCTCCGTTGTATGTATTTATTATTAAATCGTCATTTATGATATTTATTAAATTTTATACAATTTTCCTATATAGGTTCTTTTTAATCGTCGGTACTTTAACAAAAGAAAATTGCTTTTTTATCTATCCTTTTCTAAATTTCAAGATAATATTATCTTTTCTTTTAATCATACCTTAATTTAAATAACACAGAGAAAGAAAATAGTTATAATAATAGAAAGAGAAAATGTAAAAATACATAAATGTACAATAAAATAAGAAAACAAAAAGAAGTATAATATTTAATTCACTTAAAGTTGTATCAAGAATATAAAAAATTAAATATTTTCCTTGATTTTGTTAAAAGAAATCCTTAAATAACTATTAAAAAGAAACAAGAGAGAATAATTAATGTTATACACACTTTATTAATGTAGAATTAATATAAATACTAAATATTAATTTTATTACATTTATTCACTATTGCATATAGTAATTAATATCCTACAATTTACAGTACGCGTAGTTATTTATATAATGAAAGTATTTAACATAAACACAGTAATATTAATTATTATGTTTATTAAATATAATATGTAATTAAAATTGTATAATAATTAATATGACCTGTCATTTAACTTAAACTATACTAGTCGAGATATAGTGTAATATTAACAATGAACCTGTAACTTAACATTTGAGGAATATTATGTTTTCAAAAGAGAATATATTTACATAAGTCTAGTAAAACTAAAAAAAATATCTTTACGTAGTTGAACTCTTACAATATAATATCGTTTGTTTTTCCACTAAATACGATAAATATACATATAAAGATCACTTAACTAATTAAAATCATTCGTAATATATGGTATACGCATAACATATTACATAATGTATTTTTTTACCTAAGTTAAGAAAATATATAACATTCAAATTATATCTTAAAATTTGAGGAGGTAACTCAACAGTAAATCGACACTTTGAGTTTTAATATGTTAGCATGGGCTTTTAACTAAGATGTAAAAAAAAGAAAAAATTATGTAGAATGATTTAACTTATGTACTTAATCACTTTTCTTTTATTTTTTCGAATAATAATTTTTCTTTGAATATAAAGTGCTTGAATCCTAATCTTTGTATTTTATTGAAATGTGTTATTCTTTCTTTGTCCTTTAAAGATATGTTTTTTATAACGTGATTCAATTTTATAATTTTTTTTTTGTTTGTTTTCTAAAAACCTCTACGGTTTATAACAAGTATACCAAGTCAAAAGTAATAATTTGTCTCTAAACATGGATATCGAATCCACAAGAAACAATTATTTAAAATCCTAATAGTAGCATTCACTAAGTATAAGAATATGTACAATAATTTGATTTGATTTGATATTGACAATAGTTTGCATGAAGATTAAATAAAAGAAAACTAAATGAGTAAAATATTTCAATTAAGAAAATTAGGAATAAGATTAATCCTTCTTAGTAGTCTGTAGTTTTAAACATATAACATTCCATTTTGATTGACATTGACGGACATATAAAAATCATTCATATTGATTCACTGGATACAAAATTATTAAAAGAGACTCCTAAAGATCGATTCCTCACATATTTATAAAAACTCCTTATCATTACGAACAAATGTTATAAATAAATTAAAATTTCAAATGTATTCCTAACATTTAAATTTGTTAAGATTTATCATTTAGGTCAGATGCTTAGATGTACTTTTCAGTCAAATCTAAGGATCAAAATCATGAATAACTTCAAGCTTTGAGAATAAAATGATAATACCAATCATCAATCAAGAACTGAATATTATAGATAAATATCACCTTAATACATAAGAGTTTGAACAAATTACTCCCAATCCCAAAGAAAAGAATTAGCCACTCAGAGTGGTTATTACAAGCATGGACAACAAGAAAAAAAAGATCCATAGTGTTTCTCTTTGACAGCTGCCTCCTTTAGGGTTTCCTTCTTTGGTTCCTCTCAATGATTGCTAGGGTTATGCCTCTTGCCTTCTATTTAACATAATTGGGCTTAGACTAAGTGACATCTCTATTCATTATATATCCATTTGCTTCATCTCTCCTTAAATTCCTGAAAATAACACAAAATTGGGAATAAATTGTTCATATTCATCTTATAATCCAAAAATACGTAAAAGGATTAAAATTCCTAAATTAGAGGTTGAATTATAACTATTTTATCGATTAAATTTCATAAGTGTCTATCTTTTTGTATGAAATATTATTGAATTATGACACTTATCAATCCCCTCACTAGAGCGAAAAGGCCCATTTACGACAATACATTCACAACGCTTTTACTGTTAAACGTTGTCCGTTAAAACGCGCACTGGTGCAGAATGTTGAAGCTGGAGGAAGCTTCTTCCCTACCAAGACTTGGTGTGTGTTTGATGAAGAAAATAGCTAGGTGCTTTGAAGATTGTAATGGGTTTTAGATTAGTTTGTAATTAGGCCTGTGTATTTGTAAGGTTGCCTTTTGCTGCATGACCTATTCCAGATGCCTAAGCAAGCTTAGACCAAGCACATGGAG
>Ga0123342_1009107_pt1 | contig 12077 bp, 3 predicted proteins | sample Turbeawhitnodule_FD_89960 | JGI IMG/M metagenome (GOLD analysis project Ga0123342, IMG submission 89960) | Root nodule microbial communities of legume samples collected from Mexico - Turtle bean Mexico white nodule | ecosystem: Host-associated > Plants > Roots > Nodule | place: Mexico: Nepantla... | reverse complement strand
CATCAACCATCTAATGAGCCTTGGGAAAACCTTTGATAAAGAGGAACTAAACATCAAGATTCTCAAGTGTCTTGATAGATCTTGGCAACCTAAGGTAACGACAATCTCTGAATCAAAGGACTTAACATCCTTAACTACGGTTTCCTTGTTTGGTAAGCTTAGAGAACATGAGTTGGAGATGAATAGACTCAATGTTCAAGAGAGTGAGGACAAGCATGTAAGGAACATTGCCTGAAAGCTGCCAAGCACAAGAAGAAGCAAGATTCAAGTGAGAAAGAAAATCTAAGCTTGTTGTCCAAAAAGTTCAGCAAATTCTTGAAGAGAAATCGCAACAAAGAATCAAACAAAGAAAGGTATGGAAACAAGAAAACTAGTGATTTCAATTCTAACAATTATACTTGCTTTGGTTGTGGAGAACAAGAGCATATAAAATCTGATTGCCCAAATAAAGAAGGCAATGAAAAGAAGACAAGTAATAAGGAAAAGAGAGGGAAATAAAAAAGAGCATATATTGCTTGGGATGAAAACGAAGTCTCCTCATCAAGTGAAGATGAAAAAGCCAATCTTTGTTTAAGGGTAGAAGGAGAAGATGATTCAAGCAGCTCAAGCAGTGTAAGTTCTTGTGCTTCCTTAAGTGCTGGAAAGCTTTTAAAGAAACTCATGAAGAAGCTAATCGATTGGCTCTCTCAAACAACCAATTGAAAGGGTTAAATAACTAGCTTGAAAATAGAGTCAAGACACTTGAAGAAGAATTGGAAAAGTAAAAAAATGATTTTGAAAATCTTGAAATGCATTGCAAAAACTCTTCTCATTTGTGTAACTTTAAAGTTTGTGAAAATTGTAAAACTCTTGAAAGTAAAGTCCACTATCTTGTAAAAAATGTGGATAAACTTTCAAAGGGTAAATCCAACTTTGAAACTATCTTAGCATCCCAAAAATGTGTTTTTGGAAAATCTGGTTTGGGATTTTATCCTCAAAACAAGAAAAATGGGATTTCAAAGCCTTTTTCAAAAGTGCCAGAAAAACAACCGATTGAAAGATCGAAACAACCGGTTGTTACATGCTTTTATTACATGAAAAGAGGCCACTCAGTTACATTCTGTAAAATTAGGAAATATTTTGTTCCTAAAGGTATTTTACAATGGATTCCCAAAGGTTGTGAGGTTTCAAATGATAAAGATAAATCAGAAGAATCCACATTTGTAAGGGCACCAAATCTTGTTGCTTGAATTCATTATGATGTAGGGATACTAGAGAAACATGAAGTCCTGAGTTATCTGATCAAGTCCTTGGAAGAAAAGGAGTATAACTGGAACTGAATTAAGGGTATGTACCAGTCCAAGATATCTTGAAAGGCAAAGTAAGCATTCTTGATCACAAACAATGACTCATTGAAGGAACTTCATAACAAAAGGATAAGACCTTCCCTATCTCTACTTTTCAATTATAAATTCATATCAATTTCTTCATCTACATAAGAAAAAATGCATCTGTTTTAAACACTTCACAGTTTCTGCTAAAAATACAAACTCTGTTATTGTTGCAGAAAAACAAGCGATTGTTTCCTCGAAACAACCGATTGTTTCTTCTCTGACAGCACTATGAAGAATTGATTTAATTTATCTATAAATTCTATCTTTTACAGATTTCAATCTTAAAGGGATTTTGAGTCAATAAAACACTGTCTTTAAAGTCTGATCTGGCTCTGAAGGAAGTTACATCTTGTCATTAAAAGGAATATATTCCATATCTTGGAAATTCAAGTGCCATATGATGACCATGTGTTTTTCTGCTCTGGACTGACGTTTTCTGTGCAAGGCTTGGACCAGTTTTTACCTTGAAGACTGAAACCCACTACCACCAAAAGATCAAAGAGGGATTTTGTTTTGCTATAAAAATATGTTGCAGTTGTTTTCCTTCACAAAAACAACCCATTGGCTAATCTCTTGCTACATCTCTTTCTCTCCTTGTGTGTGTGCCTTTTTCTCATTTTGTTTTCATGGATTCCACTCCTCCTACATCAAAGAGAATTAAAACCAGGGCTGTGAGATCAGGAGGACGTCTTGAGGGCTAGTTTTCAGGAGATGATGAATTGATTGAGAAGTATCGCTTTGAAACAAGTAGAAAAGTGATAAACAACCCCAAAGTTGTCTCGTTTAGTTGGTTGAAGAGTCAAAAGCTAGATGAAGTGAGAAGCCTTCTCAAAGAACAACTGCTAAGAAGGTTCTTGGAGATGAAGGGGAACATATATTCGGATCTAATTCTGGTTTTCTACACAAATTTGAAGTTTGAAGGTAATAATCTTGTTTCTCATGTTAAGGGTGTAGATATGGAGATTACCCATGATGTATGGGCTATTGTAACTAGTTTGAAATATCTGGGCTGAGAATCAATAAAGGAAACATTGGTGTGGTGGAAAACTTCAACAAAGTTCAGTACTATAGAAGCTGTTTGAAGAATCCTCAAACTCAAATAAGGACTTGTTTTGTTGGAGGTTTGAAGTTAAATGAAAGGTTGTTAACTCTCATTGTTACATGGATTCTAACACCTAGAGGGAGCAACCATTCTGTTTTAACTAAAGAAGATCTTGTCTATATCTATTGCATCATGAACAAAGTCAAGATCATTTGGATTCATATAATCAAGGAGCACATGCAAAAATCTATGAGGTTAAGTGATTACCATTATCCTTATGCTGTCTTGATTTCTAAGTTCTTACTCTATTTTGAAGTGAATCTTGAGGATGAAACATCTGAGTTGGTGAAATCTACACTTGAAGTAAACAATGGTTCACTAAGCAAGATGGGTTTTACCAAGATCAAAAGGAAGATGGGTAAGAAAGGATGGTGAACATGGTGGTTCCTCAAGTAGCCTTCATGCTGAACATGGTGAAGAACATCACGAGGATGCTGAAGGTGCTGATATGGAGCTTCCAGGTGCAGAACAACCTACAATTGATTTTGGTGTTGGGACAAGTGTTGGACATCAAGGAGATGGGACTCCTTCAATGACTTCCTTTGAGAGCTACATGGTGAATAGGCTAGATGGCTTTGCGGAAAATCAAAGGAACCTTCATGATCTTTGTGTTTCAAACTTTTAAAACTTTGATAATAGATTCCAAAGATGGATACAAGGTTTCAAACGCTTGATGAACAAATTGAAGCTGTTCAGAATCAAATTTTTGAGTTGCAGTATGGAAAAGAAGACTGAAGAAAAACAACTGGTTGATCTGTCGAAACAACCAATTGTTAAGCTAGTCTGTCAAGGCTTTATTGTTTTCTTTCTTTGTATTTCCTTATTCTGAACTATTATGTTTTATCTCTTCCTAAAGTCTATTTGTGAAGACAAATAGGGGGAGAATATTTGGTTTTGTGTTGCCAAACTCTGATCTGTTTGATTCGTTTGAATGTTGTTTAATTTCTACTGCTACTGCTGATGTTTTTAACTTGGTTTTTGGCTGGTTTTTCTGTTCTAAGGTTTATGCAGAAAACCAGTTAATGCGCTATTCTAACCTACTGTTAAAGATACTCTGGTTTGCATAAGTTTTGCTTTGCAAGTGCTGCTTCAGATTCAAACAAAGACCAACACAAGTAACCAGGGATTTGTCTTCATCAAATAGGGGGAGATTGTTGATTAAGAGTGATCAAGTGCTTTGAAGAATTCAAATTGTGCTTTGAAGTATCCAAATCCTATGTGCTTGATGCAAGACTGTGTTGCTGCTGTGTTTTGGGAGGGATCTGGGTAGTTTTATTTGTAATCCACTCCTTTGTTGAATCTAAACTAATGTGTTTTAATTCCTTTTTGAAATAAAGTATTTTTTAAACTAAGTGAAAAACAACATGTTTTGTCGAATCAATCGGTTGTTTTACTCTTAGGAGTTTTTGAAAAGGTTTAAAATTGTTTGAGTTTGGTTGACTTAACTGCCAAACCAAACAATAGGTTGTTTCATGGTTTCAACCGATTGTTTCTTTGAAAATCCTAAAAATTTCTATTTTGGTGGTTGAATGTGCTTTAAATGATTTCCAACTGAATACACTCCTTCATTAGATGCTTTGACCAATCTTTGGAAAATATAAATAGTTTGTTTATGTTTTCAAACAAGAAAGAGAGACAAATTTGAGTTTTTCAGTTGTGTAAGTGTTGATTCAAGATTTGAACATTCACATCAAAGCTTTGGGTTTTCTAAGAGAGTGAAATAGGATTGCATTTGTATTGATTTCAGATTGTTTTGTAAACAAGGGTAATCTCTTCTCAACCTTCTGTATTTCTGGTGTTGTGTTGTCAAGGAGTGTTGTGTGCTCTTGAGGTGGTCAAGATCAATACTCTTGGTGTGTGACTTGCCAAAGAGAGTGTGTTTCTTGAAGGGTTCAAGGTCACTACTTTGGTTGATTGTGTGTTGTAATCTGGTTTGATTACTTAGTGGATTACCCAGTGGTTTTCTGGGGTCTGGATGTAGCTCTTGGTTTAAGAGTGAACCAGTATAAACTGTTGGTGTATCTTTCTCTTACCCTTAAACTCATTTAAATTTTGTTTTTACTTTTACTAGTATAAATAACTGATTGTTTCGCAGAAACAACTGATTGTTTTTCTGTTGTTTTATTGCTCTAGTTCTTGGCTAACTTGATTTCTGTTCTGGATTCATACAAAGAATTTTGTTAATCTTCAAAAAGTTTTCAAAATCCTCTCTTAAACAATTCACCCCCCTCTCGTTTAAGGCCATATATTTTAACAATATGGACCTTCATGTCTTCCTTGTCTATAATTAGATTGACTCATCATGCTTTCCATGCTAGGCTTGGTCATCCCATGCTTCCACCTAGCCACTCCATATATTTTCTTTTTACTCTAGACACTTATTTGGGAACCCTAGACGACCTAGGGTTGAATTGAGTCCCAAGAGACCCAATTCTAACCTTAACTACAATCATCTTTCCTATTTACACCCTAATCTGCTAGGCCTAACATATGATCCATAAAAATTAGTCAAAAAAAGTCCAAATAAAACCTACACTACTTTATATAACTTTTACCTAAAAGAAGAAAAAAAAACTTTTTAATTATAAGAGTTCATCTATGCTCTGTATTCTTCTACATTCTTAACCAATGATTTTGATGTTGGATGATTTCCAGCAATATGTTAATTGCCTCAAATATAATTAATAAAACTAAAAAAGAAATGTATTAAGATTTTGTTAAATTGTTACTATTATCTTAACAATTTTTATAAAATAATTTAATTTAATTTTAAATATTTCATCAATTTGAGTATTTTTAATTTTCTATAATTTATAGAGCAACTAGTTTCTTCACTATTTAAGAAAAAAATTATGATTTGGGAAAAATTGAAAAAAGAAGACACAAAATAATTCGTGAGTTGAAAGAGAAAAATAATATATGACTAAATGTTAAATATATAATTGAAGATGGAAAAATAAAAATAATGATTAATTAAACAAATCAAAAATATTTTGAACAATCAATAAAATAAAATATTTTAAAAATAATTTAATTAAAACATCCAAATTTAATACAAATAAAAATTATTAAACTTGTAAAAATAAAAATCACCATGCTATAAATTTATTTGACCTTGAAAGCAAGTGCTCCCACGCTCTCCAAACGCGAGTTATGTGACAGCTAGGAGAGCTATTTTCCTTTTTATATAATATTTTTGTTTTTACGGAGACCAACGAGACACAGAAAAAGGTAAACTGGGATAACTGGTTTTCCATAATTTTCAGTTTCCAGTTTTACCCTTATCTTCTGTTGCGTTTCCTCGAAAACTAGGGAAGTTATGGTAATTGCATGCATATGCAACGTTGGCTTGTTTTTCGAAACTGAATCTGACGACACGCATAATGAAAGCTTTTTAGAGCTTCGAAAATATCGAGGTGGATTTGAACGGACCAGATCTTCTGTTGCAACGCTAAAACGTATGGCTCAGATGCCTCGCACCAATTATATGCAATTTATTATTAATTATTGAAACGGTGTGATTTTAGTTTTAAAGTTGTAATTATGTTAATAATATTTTTCCATTTTTATAATTATATCTTTATCACGTATTTAATAAATTTATTGAATGAAGATCCTATTATTTAATACAAAGATAAGAAAAAAAATTGGTTTTGAAAACTCATTATTTTACCACCACCAAGCTTTTATTTAATCCCTCTTTCACTTCTAGGCACAAAAACTTTGCTCTTCATGAAGTTCAAAAGGCTCTTACTAACTACCTCCATAGCACCTGAACCTACTCTTTACCTATGTTACAGCACTTTGCCCTTCTACTTCTAGTCATTTTTAAAAGCAAAGCATAGGGTATGACCTAGTTCTAGGTTCTTGTCTAATACCATAACCCTTTTCCTTTTAGGAGATGAGACGCTTTTGGATTTTGGGTTCTCATGGAGAACTAGGGTTTTTTTGTACATGGAGAGGAGTTATATATCTTTACACCAATAGGTTAATTGAAGGATCAATCAATGTCATTGTTTATTAGATTATCATATATGTATGTTTCTTTGCAACCATTTTTTAAAAAAAAAAGGTTATTTATAAATTAGAATTAACTTATGTATAAATTAAATATGAATTAACTTTTTAAAGAAAATTATCTATAGTAGCTAAGATATATGAATATGAATTAAGAAGAATTCAGCTTTGAAGGGCATTGGTTAAAAAAATTAATGCATTAAATTTGTTAATGGCTTGAGGTTTGGAATGATTTTAACCATAAATGTTTTAGAATCATTTGTATGAGACACTAGTAATAGTGAGGGGTGGATCCACTTTTTTAGGGTGTGTTGGGGGTAACTCCCCCCACAAGCTTTTCAACTTTTCTTTTTATCATTTTGGTCCTTCCTTGTGATACCATTTTTCATATTAATTGAGAAGCAACTAATTATAGCTTTCACGTTTTCAAGTAAAGTTTATGTGATTTTTATTTTTATTTTATAAGAAAGATTGATCACCCTTCTATGTTCCGACCTTGATTCTACAGGCTTTATATAATGATAACAATTTACGTTTTGTTTTCTTTAATTTGACACATTTATTTTCCTTCAAATGGTAAAAGTGAAAGAAAAGTTTTCTATAGTTAAACCCACATGAATTCTCTTATTTTAGTAATATGTTTAAGTAATTTTGAAGGTGCAAATGTGAGTAATTGTTAAAGGCCAACGTCATCATTCCTTAATTGACGATGGTTCGTGATGGTTCCTTCATACATACTTCCCTATATGATGAGTCAATTTCTTATTCTTGTCTGGCTTTTTTTAATGAAGAAGTGTTATAGTAATAATTATAGGTAGATGTAAATATAGAATGATAATAATTATGTGACGCAATGTATTATTATTATTAATATTGTTTATTGTTATGAGCAAATATATATTAATGATTGGTTGATTTTGGTGAGATTTCAACGAGGCATTATCATAACAAAAGCTGTGTTTTCTTCTTCTCTTCCTCCACTAATCATTTACCAAACATTACTTTAATCAAATTTGACTTCTTTGTACAATGTTTTGCATAGTCTATTTGATGGAGAGGTGAGGGCTACACCAAGGAAAATTCATGGATTCATACATCAATGTCTCTTTCATTTTCTACCTTTCTTCTAAACCATCCTCTCTAGCTTCCTTTCTTTGTATCATACCTGAAACAAAATATCTATATTAACTAAATTATCCCTTTTCATTAACAAATATCATTACTAAAAATCATTAAATAAAAACTAACTTTTAGAGACAACAAATAACTAAATTATATATTATTTTAGAGACTAAAAAGTTATTGGTATCTATATTAATTTATATTATTGATAAATAATTTTTAAATTGTTATCTAATTAAATATTAATATTTTAGTAACCAATTATTTAGATTCTAAAGTTGGTAGCTAAAATCTTGGCAGTTAATTATTATATACCAATTTAGAAACTATTTATTAATAATATAAACTAATATAGATACCAATAAGTTTTTTAATCTCTAAAATAATATTTACTTTAGTCAATATAATAACTAATTATTTTTAGTCTTTAAAATTGATTTCTATTTAATGATTTTGTTATTATGTATAATTTTTAGGGTTGGAAATATAAACTGTTTCACTTTTGCTTGAGTAGGAACAAACTTATTCACATGAGATTCGTGGATTAACTCATATGAATTAAAAAAGTTAAAGGTTTTTTTTTTAATTTTTTAATTCCAAATTGTGTATCTTATAAAAATATATTATGAAGAAAAATTAAAATGGACTACAAATAAAATCTAGATTTATAGTTATAAATATATAATATTAATAAAATAATAAATAAAAATATTGAATTATATTCAACACATAAAATGTTAAAAAAATAAAATAAATTGTGGGATGAGATGAGTCAGTTTGCATTTTAATCCATATAAATTAGAGACTATGCAAGAGGATATTATATGGACTCATGGACTTAGATATTTAACCTACCTCACAAGTGGAAAGTAGTAAGATTTGATCCACTTTTCATTACCATCCCTATACATTTTTAGTGACAATATACAAGTTTATATGTTACTCATACTAAAATGGCTATCAACAGTTTTCTTTTCGTTGTTAATCACAAATTATGTTAAAATCATAATATAAATATATGTTGTGACCTTCAGTGTGGCTTTGAAACATGTTATGCATCTTGGATTTAAGATGCTTGAGTAGTAGGTTAAGGTAAGCGTTGTGAATTAACTTTGTTTTTTTTTTTTTTCTTAGTTGATTCCTTTTCCCAGTGTAACACCATCGAAGCTGTTGCAATCCACAAAGACAATAAAGACAAGAGGAGAAAGGGAGAGTAGAAGAAGAAAATCGGAAAAATTACAACAATGATGCAATTTGGCACCTAATAATGTAAATGGACAATTTGCGAAAACAATTACAGAAATGGAGAAGTCGTCACCTACATTGACAATTTTTTATTTTGAAAATCAGTAAAGACGTATTCATAAATGACGACTATGAATAAAAATAATTTGTCAATTCTTTTTATAATTAATATCGCTAGGATATAACGACTTTAGTTTATAAAAATACATTAAAGTAAAGAAAAAAAATTAACTAAAGTCACCATAGGAAATGACGACTTCAATTTACAAAAAAATATACTGAATTCGTCATTATTATTGCAGGACGATTTTTCCATTTTTGTAATTTTTTCACAGATTATCCATTCACGTTATTTCGATGCCAAATTACTCAATTGTTGTATTTTTTTCCCAATAAAATCAAAAGAAAAGAGTTAGAAAAAAATCTAATTTTTTGATTTTAAAATAGATTTAATACTCCAAAACATGTTTCCTATGTGGAAAATACGGTTGATCAAGAGTTTTGAAGAATCCAAATCCAAGGTGTTTGATGAAAGGCTGGTGTTGTTGTTGTGTATGGGTGAAATTTAGGTAGATTAAAGTGTAATCCACTCCTTGCTTGAATCCATAACTGATTTGATTTGAAAACCTTCTTAAAATGGAATGTTATTTAACTAAGTGAAAAACAACATGTTGTTTTATCCAATCAACCGGTTGTTTTGTTCTTAGAAGGTTTTGAAAAAGTTTGAAAGTTGTTTGACTTGGTTGACTTAACTGTCAAACTAAATCAATCGGTTGTTTCGTGTTTTCAACCGTTTGTTTCTTTGAAAATCCTAATAGAATTCAGTTTTGATTTGTGAATCTCTCTTAAATGATTTCTAACTGAATAGGTTCTTGTTTTAAATGTTTTATAATTATTCTTTGGAGTATAAAAAGTTAGTTATACGCTTCTGGAAAGTAAGAAAAAACAGTTTTGAGAAATCATAGTGCAAATTGAATTTCAAGTTTTCAAGATTCACTTCAAGCTTTGGATTTTCAAGTGTGTGGAATAGGATTGGGGTGTACTTCTGGTCTTTAAGCTTTGTAATACCCAGGTGTATTCTATTCTCTTCTTCCTTGATTACTGTATTTCTGTAATTGGGTGTAAGTGCAGAATCAGAGGGTGTTCTGATTTCTCTGGATTGTTGTGCCATAAGGAGTGTGTTTCTTGAAGGGCTCAAGGTCACTCTTTTGGTGGTTTGTGTTGTAATCTGTTTTGGTTGCATAGTAGAAACCCAGAAGTTTCTGGGGACTAGATGTAGCTCTTGGTTTAAGAGTGAATCAGTATAAACTGCTTGTGTGCATTTCTCTTGCTCTGATCTCTTTTAGATTCTGTTTTTAAGTTGTTTTAAATTCTACTGGTATAAACAACTGATTGAATCGAAGAAACAACCGATTGTTTTTTTGTGATTCACTTTAAAACAGATTGTATTCTTGGCTAACTTGGTTCCTTTTTTGGATTTCTTCACTGAGTTTCATTAAACCTTCAAAAGTAATCGAAAATCTCTTTCAAACAATTCACCCCCCCTTTTGTTTAAAGGCCATATATTCTAACAAACACGACTTAGTTTCCTACTGTATTGTACAGAACTCGGCACTCTAGTATATGTGAACAGTAGCTCGAAAAAGGTAAGAGGTTAGCTCGACTGTTGGGTTGAGCTAAGATTTATATGACTGGCCCAATTTCGATGGAGGTCCCAAAGCGCATGGTAAGGTTGTTGTACGAGATACCCCTTATTTCCGCGCTAGTAGATATATATAATAGTAGTTATTATAATCTTTGTTATTATATTTGTTGATATATTGTTGTTGCATGTTTGCTACACGTAAATACCCGTTGATAATTGTTGTTAACCCTAAAGAAGATAGGGACGTGCATTTATAACAAAATGTTAGCCTGCGGTTAGCACCTGAAGATGATTGGTGCACGTGGTAGGTCATTTTTTTGGTTAGAGATAAAAGATAAATGTGCTTATTTTCAGTTAAGATTTGTTTCTCTCAGATGAGAGTTGTTGCATGTTGCTTGTACAGTTATAAAAGGGGGCCTGAGACCCCAAATGAAGGTACGCTGTTTTTGCACACTAAACCGAGTTTTATTGCTACTTTGTGAGCCTTTACTGACTTGAGCGTCAGAGTGCCATCAACAAGTAGGGCGCCCTCTGTCACAATGGAGCCATACTCGAAGCAGCTAAGAGAAACGTGACTCCAAACCCAAAAGGAGGTGCGTTCATCCTAGTTCAACCGACGAAGAAGTTAACTGGCAAGAACATTTGGCACCCACTGTGGGGCCTGCTAAAACTTGATCCCATCCACATCCGTAGTTAAGTTCAAGTTTCTAGACGAAGATGAGAAACATGAGACAAGTACCAACGGGACAAGATGGTGGTGTGGCTCCCACACTGCAGCAACTCATGGAGACCCTAAGGACTCTCTAGGAGGAAAACAAGCAGTCGAGACAAGAGCAGGAGAGGCTACGAGAAGCCAATGAGCGGTCTGTGTTGGAGCAAGAAAGGCTGCAGGAAGAAATGCGCAAAACTCACGAGGAGTTACGCAGGAATCTCCAGCAACATGACCGACGACCCCCAAGAGAATAGGAGGCGAGTCTACATGAAAGGGACAACGCCGAACCATTCTCTCGGGCTATCATGTTCGAACCAGTGCCCATGCACTACGTGACCCCCAAGATCACTTTCACGGGGGTAGAGGATCCAGAGACCCATCTTACAACGTTCAATGCTCAAATGATCATCTCGGGAGGACCAAACGCAATATAGTGTAAGATGTTCATGAGTACTTTTACATGTACGACCGTACAGTGGTTCAGTGGACTCCCAAATGGCCACATTACTTCGTTTGTGCAATTCGCCAAGTTGTTTAGAGAGCAGTTTTATACCAACTGGGTGAAGCCCCCAATGTTATACGATCTTTTTAGCGTGCGGAAAAGGGAGGGGGAGTCATTGAAGGTCTATCTGAATCTGTACTGGCCAAACCTCGGACATCGGCTGAAGAGATTGGTGGTCCAAGGGTAGACTGCATGCATGACACGTGAATACTTAGGGCACTGATGACTTTTTACGACAAGTGCACCGCTTTGTCAGAAGTAATAATTGTCCCTAAGGACGGATATCGATCCCACAAGGAACAATGAATTATCAAGTACAATAATCGCTAAATATAGAACAAAACAATTAAAAGTGTATT
>Ga0123342_1009106_pt1 | contig 12079 bp, 9 predicted proteins | sample Turbeawhitnodule_FD_89960 | JGI IMG/M metagenome (GOLD analysis project Ga0123342, IMG submission 89960) | Root nodule microbial communities of legume samples collected from Mexico - Turtle bean Mexico white nodule | ecosystem: Host-associated > Plants > Roots > Nodule | place: Mexico: Nepantla... | reverse complement strand
TTTTCAAAAAAAGACATTCTTGCCAACCAATAAGCTTTTTTATTTGTATTACTAGTTTTGCATAGCAGAGACAGAGCTAAACTCAGACAACTTTGTTTTCTCCTACTTTCCTGTGTTCTGTTAGTGGATTTGTCCTTGGAAATGATCCAGGCCATAACTTTGTGTAAGGAAAATTTTGAAACTTGAATCTTTTGATGTATTTGTATCTTGAAAATTTAAAATATTTTGAAACAACTAACATTTATAAATAAATAAATAAAATGATTGGAGAAAAAGAAAAGTCAAATCGATGTGATTTTTCAATCTTTTAATAACCAATTTTCTCATACTTTCCTGTTTCTGTTGGTGACTTTGTCATCACAGTTATAAGTTTTTATGCATTACCATATTCTTGGTCTTGAGTTAGAATAATAGGGGTTTTAAATTGTAATTTTATGCCATATTATATTATTAAGCTATAGTAAGTTCAAATTTTTAAAAGTTATTTAATAACGATTATATTTTTTTATTTATAAGGTTAAAAATTGAGTTACATATAAATTTGGGCTTATTAATTTATTTAGAGACATGTTATGTAACTTATTTAAAAGGGTTTGCGATAAATTAAGCTTTCAAACAATATTATTTTTTTCAATTAGGTTAGGATTCACAGTATTTAAACTGATAACAGGATTTTGAAAAGGAAAAAAGGTTAATTAAGTAAATTTATAGAAAAGGAGAAGGGAAATGTAGATAACAAGATCAATATTTTTATTTTGAATAAGAAACTGACATTGAAGCCCAAAGCCCATATATATTGGGGCGGCTTCTTCCTGCATCTCCATATGTGCTTGTGGCACCCTCATAATTTTTAAAATTCCAAAACTGCCCTTCTCTAATTAAGTTAAAATGTTTGAAGTTACGGTTATGGAGGTGTGTGGAAGTGTTGGTGTGTGAAGAAATTGGTGAAGGAGCTGGTGGTTATTCTATTGCTATTGAGTTGCGTTTTCGATGGTTCATGGTGGTGCATGGTGGTCGGAGGTAATTGCATACGGTGAATTTTTCGTTTATGTGTTGTTTACATAAAACCAAAAGTTTATATTGGATTTAAAAAATAACTTTGTATTCACTTAATTTAGAATATATTTTTTCAAAATAACATGTTCAAGATTATATAAATTATAAACTATTTTCAGATTTCGTATTATCTTTCTGTGTATGTAATCCATATATTTTTCTTTAAGAAAATTATTATGGATTACATAAATTAATACTAAATCTGAATTGTCCAAATTCGATGAATAATTTTGGATTACAAAATGGCTTCCAACTTTTGTAATCAAAATGTTTATAAAATATGAAAAACAAAATAGCAACAAACATAATGACAAATCAAAAGAGACGAAAATAGAAAAATACAACTAAACAACTAACATTTTCCACCACAAATTCCAAAAATTACATAAAAAATCACCAATAAAACCTTAAGTGAGCTCAACGGGTACTCAGTGCTTGGAGTGGCGCGCTCAGAAAAATAGAAACAAAGGAAGAAGGTGTAAAACTGTGTGGGTTTTATTTTTTCACTAAAGGGTAGAAAAGTATTTTCATATTTATTATGGGGTGCACAAGCACATATGGAGGTGCAGAAAGAAGAAGCCCATACGGATGGTGAGGCTATTTTGGTATTTGGGCTCGAATTCCGTGTCGGGATTTGAGTGTCAAAACAGGTCAATATAAATTCAGTACATGCATATATTATATATTATACACAGTACAACGCAGAATCAACTCTTATCATTCTTTGATTTCATTCATTGCAGTGCGCTTTGACCGTTTCGGATTCAGAGCGGTGCATTTGGCGTGAAGTGAAGTGAAGATGGAGGCACAAGCAGCAGCAGCACAGACACACCATTTCCGAAACTCAACAGAATCAGAAAAGCATAACAGTAATAACAATCACCACAATAATCATAACAATAATCGTAACTTGATGGTGAAGACTGAGTTGTGCAGGAGATTCAGGAGAGGCGTGTGCGGTCATGGAATCAAATGCGATTACGCTCACAGCGTCGGGGAGCTCCGTCGCCAACCGAAGCTGTGCAGATTGTTCCTTCAAAACAAACACTGCCCCTACGGACGCACCTGTCGCTACCTGCATTCCGCCGCAACAGCGCTACCACCGCCGCCGTCAACTTTTCCGATTCCAAATCCACAATCTCAACCAGGTTCTCTCTTCTCTTTGTTCTATTAACGTAAATAGATCTATTAATTGCTTAATTACGCGTTGCGATTCCACGGCGACGCTGACGATTCCACGGCGACGCTTACGATTCCATGATTAAACAATGCAGGTCTCGTATATACACTACAGCTTCTTAACATCCTCAAAATCGTATTTCTACTACTCTACCTCTCTAGTAATAGTATATTCTGTGCAAGTAGTTAATTTATTATTTGATTGAATAATGTAGTTAATTATGATACCGATAAATCTTCTCTCGTCATGATACGCGCGTAATTGAATTTTATTTTATTAATCTGAAATAAAAATCTCTGTCATATATTGTTTGAAATTTTTTTGACTCTACGACGTGATAATATCCAATCATTTAATATATTTTTTTTCCATTTGAAAGGTGCTGAAGATCAGATCGGTTCAATTCGTGATAAAATTATTTAAAGTAAACATTAACATTGAAAAAATGTTTTATCGTGTTAACATTGTTGTTAATTTCATAATTGAAAAGTAAATTATAGGAAATAAATTGATTATTGAAGAACTTTTGAAAATGACATTTACATAATCCCAAATAATTAAAGTGAAATTCCTCATTTGTTGTTATCTTGGATAGGATTACTTCCCACGAAGAGGACACATGAAAAAAAAAATCATACTCGGTATAACCAAAATGTTCATCATAAATGAAATCCCACACTATCATTATCTAACATGTTAATATAAGTATATTAGAACTACGTTGTTCAGTTTTATCTAATATTGTAAAAAAAATAAAATTGAACTAAATCACAACAACAAAATATGTTCTTCTTTTCTTGTTTCTGGATTGGTTTGATAGTATTTCAATTTATTTATTTGAATTAATTTGATGATAATTGGTTTAGTTTAATTTTGAACACCACTAGTCAATAGCCAATCCATTCAATAGCACTGAAATAGGTCTTTGCTAGCCGAGCCAGCAAGCTTGGTCAGGTATGGATGGATCTGTGGGAAGAAAAATAATTTGGTCCAACGAAAAACAAATTCTGTTTTCCTTTTGGAAAGAATAGAGACAGACACTCTTTTTTTGCCATTTTGATGAACAAAATTGTTGGGTTTGATTTGACGCTATATTTGAAAATATTTGCATAGCATTTTATGGTTCAATAGAACATGGAACTATATCCACGTTAATAAAGTCTGACCCCTGTTTTTGTGATGCAGAAGTAGGGCAACTTGATCGCTCCTCTTCTGCCGAATACAAGAGAATGCAAACTTATGCTGCTGTTCCAAGTGATAGCTACCCTTATGCAGAAAATAGTACAATGCATACTGCTATTGCTGCTACTGCAAATGCCTCAACTAGCACTCTGGCAGCTGGCTCTTCCCATAACAATGAACCATATGCTGTGAAGTTCGTGTTCAAGAAAAACGAACTAAAAAAGATCAATCGCATCTATGCTGATTGGATTTCAGATTTTTCCCGCTGAGAAACTGGCTGGACAAGTTAGTGGATAACTATATTAAAAACTAAGCAATTTCTACTAATGGGTAAAAACTCAAAAATCAGTCTGATCGAGTTTGTTTTGAGGAATATGGTTTGGTTTGATATTTTGCCCTTTTTTTGCAGAGTATATGCTTAAGTATTGCTTCAGATATTAGAATACACTGAACTTCTTAAGCCTACCAAATTTATGGTGAAATGAGAAACAAAACATAGAGCACGCCGGAAAGAACATCAAGGTGATGTCTTCCAAGTAATATTAAGAATTATTTATTCTTCCAACTATGTCTAGACATAGCATCATCAGTAACGATCTATTTGAGCCAAAACAAAACTCTTCTATTCATACATAAAGCTAAATGACACCTAATTAAAAACAGGGCTTATATAGGTTTTATATTACTGGGCTTAATAACTTGTATTGTCGTACTTTTGGTTAAACACGTGCCTATATTGGGTTTATTTACTTTCTGGCTTTATGTTTGCCACCAGTACTTAACACCAAATTATAGATAATGTACTCAGAAAGCCGAAAAATCTTTGGACAAAAACAGGATATCTCTCATTTACTTGAAAATGGAAGAGGATGTGCCTGCAAAATGTATAGTATTAGTAATGAATAATAAATGTCATTGAATGTTATCCCAAACCTGTAAAATGTCAACCCATTTATAGAGTTATAATGGGTTTTAGATATCCATATAATTATTTCTATCCACTTAATCCTAATAATCGTTGTTTCAGATAACCGAGAGGTATCCGGTTCTTTTGTCTGAAGACTTGGTTTATAAATAAGATATAAAAAAACCACGACATAGATTAACACGGTTGACTGAATAATAGAGTTTGCATTAATGAAATGAAGGATATCAATGAAATCAGAAGAATATTGATACAAAAAGAAATAGAGTAGTTACTATCTTTTGTTATTCATGTATTACGCCCAGAGGATTTTATCCATTTCAAAGTTGACCTGACTAATGCGTCCATTGGATCAACACATTTCTTGAGAAGAGGGTCATCTGGGGGCAAGAGGTCCCGCATATCATCAGAAGCAAGAATAACAGAATTTGCTGCTCTCACCAAAAGAACTTGAAGTGCGATTCTCAATAGATTGCATGCCCCTTCCATGTCCTTTCTGTTCAAAGCTTCAATTGCAGGTATCACTGTATGCTCCATTGTTGCTCTATCAGGCAGTACAACCTCAAAACCCTGAATATCATTAAATGAGAGTAAGAAATATCCAAATCTCTATAGCTTGTCAAGTGTCACCCCAATACATTGTCCTTTTTTACCATTGCAGAAAAAGTGAAAAACAACTAGTGCATTATATGTAAGTACATACTTGACAATCAACTCCTTGTTCATAAATAAGAAAACGATAAAATTGCAAAAACCAACAAAGTGTTGCATGTGCAGGCGCAGAAATACAAAATTCATTATGAACATATTGACAGATACCATTCAGGTTTTTAGCAGCAGTGGTAAGCGGTGGTAACTCTGCAGTGCACAGACATAATAGTCTAACAGAGCTGCAGTAGAATAAAGACGTAGCCAGGTAGAATTCTTTCAATGTTCATAATATTAATCATGAGGTCTAATTATTCTATGTATGCACGAACAGAGATTATTCTTCACATACGAAAATGTGCTAATGAAACTAAACCAGAAGAGAAGCAATAAACACATGAAGTAGCGTACACATTAAGGCCATGTAAAACATTTATGAAGTGTATGTTGTAATAAAGCAAAAGCTCCTGATAGTACATGCTCTGCATTACCAAGAAAATATTAAGATCTTGTTCTCTATGAGAGAAATATGGGATCAAAATTCCCTCTGCCTTAGGTTTTTGTGTTCCAGCTGCCATTATACCAAACCAATACTAAAGTACTGATTCATTTGAACCAACAACTAGAGACTAAATATCGTGTTGACTAAGGTTTAATGATCTATAAGTACTTTTTGACACAGGAAATAGATAATGGATTTTACTAAGGAAACTGGATCTTCATGAATCATGGGAAAGAAACCATGCAGCAGTGCTTTTGTTTTAGCATATTAGAAATGTTGTCGGCACTTGTTGAATAAAGTTAAGAAACAAGTAAACGATACAAACAAATTATCTACTCATTGTAAACATACTCTTCTATTGAACAGAAACAAAGCTTCCAGCAATGCACATGGATATATGGCTTGCGCAAGAAAAAAAGAAGGACATGGATATGAAATTGAGAGGTCAGGAACTGCCCCTAATAGAAACTGGCTCACAAGAAGAAAACAACAAATTTCGAAAGAATTTGTTCCAGGTCTGTATCATATAGTGGGTTCTGAAAGTTATACTATGAAAAGCAAAACTGTAATGGACATTCCTCAGAGCAACTACATTGGCCTGAGTTATTAATTTCTCTAAGCCTAGGGTGCAGTAATAAGATTTGCTTGATAGTTAAGATATCAGGTTATTGAAAACAAGATAGGGAAATTACTTCATTTTGAAGCTTCTCTTTATAAAAACCAGCAGCCAGAGTTGCATTTGTGGCTAGCACTCCAATCGGCAAAGGACTACTGGCTTCAAGAGGCTTTATCTTAGCTTCCTTGAGCTCCTTGGCAACACACTCGGCCATGTGAAGAACAGGAACAGAACATCCCTCGCACACTTGTTCATACCAAGAATGTGACACATTACAAGGCATGACTATGCAACTGGCCCCAGAATTCTCAAGAAAAACCCTCTTGTTTCTAAGACTCTGCACAATCGAAGAAGAATCGAGCTTCAAATTTTCCGCTCTACTTGTGCTAGAAACAAAATAACTCCTTTCAAAGGACAGAAGCTCCTTACTAAAGAAAGGATCAGAACACAGTAGAAAAGGAATAGAATTTCCTCCATCTTCTGAACTCAACTGCACAAGTTTTCTCAAAAATTTGAGAGTGGCATCCACAGACACCCCTCCAATTATACCCACAGTACTTCCCTGAGTGACAAAAGGAGCACCCCTTCCTGAAGCAAGGTTTGTGGCATGAATCTTCTCAGAAAATTTCCCACTTTCATCTGCATTCAAAATAACTGAAGATGGGGGTGTGGCCTGAACATGGCACCACCTTGTCCTGCCAAAGTATCTGGGAGTAGGAGCAGTTACACAACCTAGTAATAATGTTTGGAACGGATAACTCAAAGACATCACATCCAACATCTCCAATGTCTAAGAAATTTGAGAGTTGGAGTTCACTCTAGCCTTGTGTTTGTTCTTCTGTTGTGTGTTAAATCTACAACCCCATTTGAGTTGCAGAGTGAGAGTCTGAATGAAGAAGAAGCACCCTGTAGAAAAGCCCTTCTGCGGACATGTGGCTTCACAATTTCTCACCAACCCTTCTGAATTCTCACCTCAAGGTAAAACCCACCACACAATGCTTCTCTCTCCGTTTACTCTTTTTTATTAAAAAAAAATACACATTCTCATAATTATTACATTAGTAAATGTAATCGGTCAATTATATTAATTTAAAATTTGATTCCCGTGACTTAATAGATAATATTAAAATACATTTAAAAATAATAATAGCAAGAGATTACGATTAGATATTTAACATTTAAGAAAATTATTTAGTTTTTAATACTTTTAAGGATAGAAAGGCAATTTACTCAGTCGGTGTATACAAAATTTCACTAGGTTTTCCTTATTAAATATTTTCTAGGGAAGCTCCCAAATTAATTAAATTTTGTATACGTGACATTTGGAAGAAATTACAAATTATCATTAGTACAATTTTTAAATAGTTACTACAAAAATAAATGTATTATGTTTTAAGGATGGAAAACGTGTTAAAATCCTCGAATGTTGGGATCTAAGTCAGCCATCTCCATCTTTTTCAGATTATTCCTTTTAATATCTGTTTATTTCTCACTTTTTATCATTGTTTTTAGTTTGTATTTATTGTATTTCTTATTAATTAAATTTCTTTAATATCATTATTAGTATTAAAAAAATTTAATTATTATATCTCACTCTTACAAGTAGCTCAATTATCTATAAATATTATTCAAGTAGGTATTACTCCTAACTCTACTCATATAAAATAGATTTTAATAAAATACACTGTAAAAAAATCCTAACAAATAATTATTTGAATAGGCAATTAAAAATATTATTTTATTTTAATTCACAAAAGCATTTTATTTTAGGATGAAAATACATGATTTTCCCATGTGTATTCACATTTTTATCACATTAAAATATATAATTTATTATTTTTAATAATAATTAATTAAAAAAGTGAAAATAATACAATTAAAATATATATATATATAATTTTGTAAAAGTACTATTAAAAAATTATATAAATATTTTTTTAAATAAAGGAAAATTATTCAATTATTTATTTTATTAAATAAATAAATAAAATTTCATTTATTAAATGAATAAATAAAATTTCATTTATTAAATGATAAAATATTCAATTAAAATTTAAAACCAATCAAATAATGTATTTTCTCTATATAATAATTTATATATAGATAATGATTAAAATAAATAAAAAATATTATTAAATCTAAAAAAATAATCATAAAGTAATTATAAAATATATAAAAATAACTTTTATATTTTTAAGTAACTTTTTATTTATTTTGTAGGTATATTATAGATAATTATTTTAGTTTAGAAAAATAATTACTCAAAAGATAAAATAGTAAAATTTATTAAAAAAATCTCTAAATTAATATCTTAGATTTAAAAAATGGTTAAAAAAAATTATAATTAACTACAAGTTAAGTTAAAAATTTAAAATGTAGATGTTATAAGATCTTAAATGACATAAAATAAAAAAAATTATAAAGTAACTTTTCTTTCATAAAACTTAAAAAAAAACAATTAAAGTGAGGTCTCATAAAATGTTGGATTGAAAAAAAGTTACCTTGAACTTTTAAAAATTAATGTGGAACAAGAAAAGTTAAATTAAAAATCATAATCAATTAATAATTAATAAAATATTTAATATCACATTAAAAGTGGAGATAGAATAGTGAATAAAGCATGGAGTTTTGACTGAAAAATGGGGATAGAAAGGGAAACAGAAATAGTAATCCTAAAAAATCCAGCTGTAACGGTCATTCATTGTATTGACATTGTTGATGTTGCTCTTGTTGAGGTTGTTGATCTTGCTGTCTCTCTCCTCTTCTTATTCCTCTGTAGTCTTCTTTGCCTTCACTCTTTCAAATTGCAATTGACGTCACCACCACACTCTTCAATCCTCTTTGACCTTCCTCACTTCCCAACCCTTTTTCCCTTTTCCCAGACATTTTCTGCCCCACCTTCCAATGCCTTCATGTGAGTCTTCCTTCTCTCTAATTTATCGATCCATCATTCCATTACAAATTATAATTGAAACTTCAAAGAGGAGTATTTTCCATAATTTTAGGTTTTGCATGTGCTTTGCTTTGCAATATGGTGACTGGGGTTGAGATATGAAGGTGGAATGTGATTTTATATTTGAAATTAAGTTTTCGGTATCATGGTCGTTGCTGGTTTAGTAATATTATGTTTGCTTTGTATATCTACTATGTTTTTAATCTGATGGGTGAAGCGTGATCTACTTTACTAATCCCATCGGACTTTTCAATGCTATAGGTATCAGATTGTTGATAAATTCGTAAATGGCTGCAGCCTTCACTATGATGGCTTTTCAATTATTTTGTACAATGTAACTATTTCAACAAACAGCATCTTGAGTTGTAATTTTGTAATGATTTTTTGAACCAGATATTGTATTTGTCTCTGAAACCATGTTTATGGGTTCTTGTTTTTTGAGTTTGTTAGGTTCATGCCCGTTGTGAGATATATATTACCTCCGGTTTCAATCAAGTGTAAGCCAAAAAAACACTAATTCACATCAATTAAGAAATGATGTTAGTAGTGTTTAATTGTTCTAGTTTCATTTAAGAAAGTAATATTTGTCGTAATCTAAATTTTTCAAAACTTGATATCAAGAATAAAAGAGTTATTATTCTCAATTAAATATAGGCATCTTAGAAATAGTCTCATTAAATGATGTAAAATTAGTTGAGGTTTGCTTATATTTGGGACTGGAGAGGATATTTTGAAAAATAGTGGGAGTAAGTTAGCCCTGACAACAAAACTCTGTTTTTTTAGTATCCTCGGAATAGGAAAAAGATGCCTTGATTTACACAATTTATATAGTGTGTGAGGGCTTGTGAGACAGCTTGGCGTTTTAATTTCATGACTGAACCTTAGGTATTTTCCTGAGCTGCTGACATTGCAATAGTCCAACTCTATTCTTTTTACAGATTGTGGCAGCTATTTCTTCTTGTCCTTTAATTTGTGATCCTAATGGTTAAGTGTTCTTCCTTCAAGTAGGATTATGTATGGTCTTGCTGTTCTAAGCCTAAAAGATGGGCTACTAGTGGAATAAATTGACATAACTATGAATGATTTCTGAGAAACAAACACTGGTCACAATGAGTGTGAACGAAAAGAATACATGTCTCCCCCTCTAGCAGCTTTGTGTGTAAAATATAATCATGATGAGTGTTGAAAATGGTACTTTTTTCAGCACCAAGTTCTTGTCTACTACACTCTGTTCATTGTACTGTTTGCCGAAGTTCCATTATATTGTCTAGGAATCTATTAGAAATTTCTATTATTTTGTTTCTTCTTTAGTATTTTTCTCTTTGATTTCATCAAACTATTTTTATCATCATTTACATGCGCATTTGACAAATTTTGTAACATTTCAAAGAAACTTTTTTTTATTCTTCAATCAATCTCTGTTGTCTTAACATGTTGGATACTTAGTATGCAAATTATGAAAGAGTTTGGTGTTTCTTGTAAGACTACTGAATTGTCATGTACCCCCAAAAAATAGTGGTTATCATGTCATAAATTCTATCACAGGTTGCTTAGGTACCCCAAATATTAGAGTATTGAACTTGCGCTTTAGTGGAAAAGATGTTGGCCTTTCACAACAAGTTGGTACAAGAAGCTGGAGAAGGCAGTCTTTGCAGTACACTAGTTTGGTTATGTCACGGCAGACAGATGGGTTTTTGGCATCAGCCAATGCCCCATCGTCAGAGACCCAGAGTAAGTTCTTCTATTCTTTGATTCTATAGTACTGAGGTTAAGACTTTTTTATGATGAATCCGTGGAACTTCTACTGTAAAATGCATATACTAGTTTGTAATTTGCGCTGATATAATGATAGGAACTTAGGCTATGAGGTGTCCAAGTTCCAAACTGGGTAGTTTAGGATGCTCGGTGGAGTATTTAAGTATTTGGTTCTCCCCCTCTTTATAGTTAGGTTTTGAGGGTGAGTTCCCCAAGTCCTTGGGTACTTATCATATAATTACAATGCGTGAGGCTATGTAATTATAGGTGGTTTGATCATCCCGATAGCGGGTAACACAATAGATACAAATTCTCGTTAGGATAAGCTTTAAATGACTTTGATGTCATCTTAACACTGGGTCAAAGACACTATTAACTTGATATTTGTACTATTGTCTGACTTCAATAACATTCTTTAAATGATTACATCACAGTTATTACAAGGTCTGAAGAAGGTTCTGAAGGGACTAAATCTTCAGTTTTGACAAGTCAGCTTATTCCCAATTTTAATGAGGTTAGTACTTGGAAAATCTCATTGTTTATTCATCTATTTCTTTTTTCATTTTTTAGGGGAAGATATAAAACGGATCCAAATTCGTGATGACTTTATTGTGCTGCTTTCATCTATTACCTTATTTGTTTGTTAGTCCAAATTTGATCAAGTTGTTCCATATTTATAGCATATAGCTCCTGAGGTTTGACCTACATCCCACCTTTCATTTGATATAATAACCCCTGCCCGAAGAAAAAAGTAACTATTTATTACAGAAATTTGTGTGGATACTTATGTGATTTTATTTACTTGGCTGTGTTAAATAATCATTTTAATCCTATAGTTCTGAAGTTTTCCCAGCTAGAAAAACTTCTCTTTTATGACACTTGAAAAGAGACTTGTCACATTGTAATGCACAAGTATATTTTCTATATTTATTCTTCATGAATGGAAAATTTGAAGTCATGTATCTCTATGTATTGCCATTGTTTGTAGGTGGAATTCCTCGTCACAAAATTATGTGACTCGAGTTCAATTGGGGAGCTAGATTTAAAAGTAAGTACAATGAAGTTGAATTTTGATGTCTTCATTAGCACAATGTTATTCGAATTCTCATAATGGCATTAGATATATCATCTTAGACTTTCTTCTTATTGTTGTTTCCTCTCTTCATTGTCATATGCCCAACCTCCTAATGATATCAGCTTGCTGGGTTTCACCTGCATATAGTGAGGGATTTGACGGAACAAAACGAAACTCTACCTCCTCC
>Ga0123342_1009105_pt1 | contig 12085 bp, 4 predicted proteins | sample Turbeawhitnodule_FD_89960 | JGI IMG/M metagenome (GOLD analysis project Ga0123342, IMG submission 89960) | Root nodule microbial communities of legume samples collected from Mexico - Turtle bean Mexico white nodule | ecosystem: Host-associated > Plants > Roots > Nodule | place: Mexico: Nepantla... | reverse complement strand
GCTCCCTCCATGGTCTTTCCTACCCATGGGTATCGGGGAACCACACCGTGATTGCCTTGTTTTTACACTGTTTGATCTGGCGACGCCCTCACCTGGGCGACACCTTCACCTAGGCGACGCCTTCACCTAGGCGACGCCTTGCGTTGACTTTGACTCTTCAGCCGTTGACTTTGACCTTGACTTAGTCAACGCCCCGATACGGGACGGTACATTTCTTATATCCTTAAATCTACACTAATTGATAAAGTGATACAGTTTGTTAACTATATTTTTTTTAACACAATTAACTTTTTTTTACAAATAATTATGGAAATTAAATTCTTATTTATTTAGCATTATATATGTATATATTTGGAAGAAAATTTCAAGTAAGATAAATAAGAAATATACATACATTTTCACGTAGTTTAATAAATAATTTTTTTAATAACAAACAAGGAAAAAATATTTTTTTATTTTTCATTTTTTATATCTTCTTTATTGCATTAATAGTTATAAAAAAAATAATTGTGTTTATCACCATTAAAAATATTGACATACAAACTTTTGTACTTCCACTAATTTATATAAATAAATGATGATTTTGTATAATTAAAATTAATTTCCATTTAATAGGTCAGACTTTACTTTTAAATTGTATAGAATCAATATTAGGCGCTTAAAATCAGTTTAGATAATTTATAGATAAATATTATGTTCATTTATATTTAATTTATTAAAATAAATTTAAATATGATTCGTTAATATATTTACTGAGAGGATATTTTGACTCTATTTAACAAGTTGGTACAAAATTGTTGGTTGGTAGTGTTAAAATTTTACATAAATATATTGAAAATATTTTTTAAATTTTTTATTAAAAAATATTTATAAACTGAATTTTAAAAAATGTCATAAATCAAATATTTTCTTGCGAAATATTCTGCGTATATCTTTCACAATACAGTTTCTCACTTGTCCAGTAAAATTACCAAAAACAAAAATCCATCCAATAATTATCTGTACTCAAATGCACTAGTCTGTTGTTATTTGACATCATGGGGAGAATAATATAATAACAATAATTAACATCCAAAAACATAATATTTTATTAATATATTTTTATTCAAATAAATGTTGTGTAGTGACTTCATGCATTGCATAAACCTATTTTTGCAATGGTTGTAGAATTGATGATAATTAAAGATGAAAATTAAGAAGTGATAATTTATATTTTATTCATATTAAAACTCAATTTATCTTAAATTCCATGGAATGAAACTAATAAATTATAAAACTATATCTAGTAGACAAGCACACACGTGTGATTTTTTCTTTAATGCTATATAGTTAACTATAATAAATAAATAAGATAACTACATAGAACAATACAACATTCTAAATTCATAAGGTGTTGAAAATCTATAAGTGATTGTAGAATTAATTTCTCCAAAGTAATGTAAGCATATAATTACTTATATTAATACTATTTTTTTCACTTCAATTTTTTTCATATAATTACTTATATTAATACTATTTTTTTCACTTCAATTTTTTTCATTAATACTATTTAATGTTTGACATTGAAACTATTTATTTTTTTAATTATATATGGAATATTCCTGCAAATCATAAAAATACGTTATTTTAAAAAATATATTAACAAATCACTTTAGTTGTATACAAAAATGTTTAAAAAAAAGGAATGAATACAAAAAGGAAGTGTGCGTAGGAAAACAGGGGTGCAAATAACCAGAGCAATAAAAAGAATAAAATAATAAGTTGTAGAACATGGACCACCAAAAAAGATGCATAAGGGGAACACAATTCTAACGGCTAGCCCATTCAAATTAAATGGCGGATACACAAAGAATCAATTTTGGTATGATTTTCCAACCAAAATCAGGGTTAAGCTTCACCTTGTCCCTGCTTCACACCATTTACTCATTCACCCTATAAAGGGTAAAGCGTGTTTCTTTTTCTCTAATCTTTTTCAATCCAAACACTGTACTGAATTCTTGCTTTGGTTGGGTTCGATCAATTGCGCCAATGGATCTCCCTCCAGCGGTAGACGATTGCATTAAAGCAACCATCGACGATTCCTTAGGGATTCCCATGCCGCCTCAAACCCTAGAGGCCAAGCTTCGAGCATCTCACGACTCCCAGTGGCGTCTCCGTGAATGTCTACTTTCCCTTCAACTTCAATTGAAGCGCAAAGACCACCTCATCGGCTGCTTCAAGGTTTCGCGGCTTTTCTTGATTTTCTTTTGAATCTTTCCCTTGTCATTTCTTTTGGAAATTTGATGATGGGAGCTCTGGGTTTTTTTGGAACAGTTTGAAGCGAATATGAACGCGCGAGCTCTGAAGAAATTCGTGGAGGAGAATCAGAGACTGGCGGTGGAGTGTGATAAATTGGTAGCTCAACGATGTCGGTTGGAGAATGAGTGCGCCCTGTATGATAAGGACAGGGAAGCTTTAATGGATTTTGGGAATGATGCTGATGAACGGGCACGGGAGGCGCAATCCCAAGTTCTCGATTTGCAACGGGATTTGCTCTTTATGCAGAATGAAGTGAAGAAATATAAGCATCATCATGAATTGGTTTACCATCTTTTTCCCACTCTTTTCTAACAGTCTAACTAATATGCCTTTGCCTAACATAATTTGTGGGTTGTAAATTTGATGTGGAAAATATTGGAATGTTAGTTATGGGGGTTTGAAGGGGTTTTAGTGTAATTGCAAAGGCTTCTTTTTTATTCAGTTTAACGGCTGAGAGAATAAAGAGATTGGGGATTTAATCATGAAATGGTAGGTAGATTTAGTAAGTTTTAGTTCCTGAAGTTTCCAGTGTTGATCCCAGCTATTTGCTTTTTCCATGAAGGTTCACTCTTCTGTGTGTCCGTCTGGGGAAAATAATTTACTTGGTTCTGTTTTGGCATCACTTATTACTAAAGATGATGATTCTACATATGCATTCTTGCAAGCAAACAGTGAGAATGAGTCCTGTAAGCAGTTGCTGAGGGTTTGGAAGGGGTGAGTCTGCAACTGCTCCTCATTCTCTTCTTTTGTTTACTTCATTTTCCTTTTACTCTCCATAGGTACTGTTTTCATTTGGCCAATTTTAACTGTCATATTATTCCCTATACTTAAAAGTAATGTAGTTCGTAAAACCAAAAGTCAATTTCTATTCACATTGCCTTCTTAGTTTTTGTCAATTCATTTTTTCAAGTCTAATTTATTTATTTATTTTGGATTTGGTAGCTTAAGCCCATCTTCTCTGAGTGTTTTGTCACTTGTTGCCAAAGTCAGATCACTTGAGAAGGATAAGGAGCATCTGAGAACTAACCTTGACAAAGCCGAGGAGGAGGTAAATTTGAATTGGTCCCAATTTTTTTGTACCATTTAATTTTGTTTTGGATGATTTGATTTGATTATTGATCAATGTCTAACTTTGAATTATTTGCCTAGGTCAAAGTATTGTTTGATGAAAATAATGTATTGGAAAAAGAGAACAAAAGGTTATTGAGTCTATACAAGGAAGGGAACCATCCTGATTCTGATGGGAAACATACGCACAGTCCATCAGCCAAGGTGAGTTGTTTTTATATTTAAAAGAAAAATCAAGTCCTGAAATACTTCTCTAGGTTGCCTAATAGTTATATTTATTTGGCTTTTACAGTCGAACAAGAGAAAGTGTAATAGCCCAATGAGGAAGTTTGATTTGGACGATCAAGATTTAGCAAGGCAACCTTTGTCTCCCTTACGACAGAACTCCCCAAGACTGTAGGGTGCCTAAGAAAATTAACGTGTGATAGAGTATTAGAGTTTGGTTTGTTCAAGACTGCAGAAACTGTCAAACACTCATCTCTTAAGTTCAATGATGATTTGGATTTGCGTGTTTTGGAATGTTTAATGCACAACGAGTTTAGGTCATGTATAAAGTGACAACATTGTTGCTGATTTAGCAATGGGTTGACTAATCACAGTAGTGGGGGAACAACTCTTATTTTAGTTTACATCTGATTACAATCACCATTAATGGAGGATTGGATAGTGTGCATAGAGATTGTGTTCAAATTTCATTCGCACTGTTATATTGAAAAAAATATTTAGAACATCTGAATTTGAATTGAATGTGTTTTCATTAATATGTTAATAATTGCAAAAATCCAATGAAAGTCCAGTAAAAGTCAATAATTTTCTTTAGATTTTGTTTTTGAGTGCTACAATTTTCTATTTTGTAATTAATTTTATTTATTAATCAAATAGACTAAAAATATGTAAGGTATCTCATATTTTATAATTTGTTTCATTGAATTTTTTATGTTGTTTTTAATTAAAGATTTTTTATGTTGTTTTTAATTAAAGGGCGATCAAGAAAACAGCGGTGTGAAAAATCGGACTTGTTTAAAATTGAATCAAACCATTTTGAGAAGAAAAAGAGTAAATTAAAGATGAAAATATTTGGTTTGAATTTGAAGAATAATAATCCAATATTTTAATTAATTTTGACTAAAACTAATTAAAATCCAGTATTTTAAAGGTTAACTTATAATTGTTTTAATAGAAAATAATGAAACGTGTATTTAAATTAATTGAATTAATTAGGTTACTCAATGACAATTAATTCCATAAAATAAAAAATGTTTTAACATTTTTTTTAGAAAAATGTCAATTGGTACGATTATATTTGATACCGTATTCTTAGCTTAAAATACTAATGTATTTTATTACAAAATCTCGTATAATTTATGCAATTGACAATTTTCAATTTTTTAATTCCCTTGGTAATCAAATAAAAGACATTTATTTTGAATATCATGAAAATTTAATATACGTTTTTTTCTTCTTGCAGTCCCACAAATTTTGTGTGCAAGCCCATAATTTTTAAAACAAATATTTTACTCACATTTAAAATGACTTTTGTATTACCCTTCTCGAGATTTCCAAAACATGTCTTATGGGATTTCCAAAATTTTCAAATAAAATTTATAGTACATAATTTAGAAAATAGAATGTGTGAAATGCATGAAATATATTTCATAACAAGGTTTATAGAACGTATATAATATCTTATGAAATACATTTTTCAAAATGAACATTTTAGAACAAGTTTCGTGGAACACGTAAAATGTGTTCTAGAAAAAACTTTTCAGAACAAGTTTCTTTTCGCAATGTATTCTCTCTTCTTATTCCTTCACAACATTCTTACTCTTCTTCTTCTCAAAAGTTTTACTGTTTTATTTAATTAATACAACATTTTTTATAAAGTTTTTAATTATAACATTTACAATTTATGTAACATATAAAATAAAACCCTACAAATTACAAATTTTTATTTCTACTTGTAAAAATATTCATTTTAAATACATAATTTTTTTTTTAATGATAACATTAATAATTTATGTCCAATCTAAAAAAATATTAACTAAACATTATCAAATTTTATTTGAATTCTGTAAAAATATTATTTACAAATAAAAAATTATTTCTTATAAAAAATTTAATTTTTAAATACTAATATCTACAATTATTATTATAAATTCAAATTTCTTCTCTAAACTTTTTCTGCCTTTTTAAATTACTATAATATTTTTTTATAACATTTAATTCTAACACCAATAATTTATGTGAAATAAAATTAAAAAACCCTAAACATTACAAATTTTTTATTCCATTCTGTCAAAATTTTGTTTATAAATACTATTTTTTTTTAAAATACAAATTAAAAAAAATTAAGTCAAAATCATATTTCTACTCTAAACTTTTACTGCTTTTTTTTTTAATTACTACAACATTTTTATAATATTTTTAATTATAACATTAATAAATTATGTTAAATCTAAAAAATGAAAACCCTATAAAAAATCTTTTTTAAATCTTGAATTTCATTCTGTCAAAATTAAATTTTTTAAATCTTTTTTATAAACAATTCATTTTTAAATAAATAATTACTTTCTACATTTATTATTAAAATATCATATTTCTTCTCAAAAGTCTTACTTCTTTTTTAAATTAATACAAAAAAATTTATAAATTTTTTAATTATAACATTAAAAATATTAACAATTTATGTAACATATAAAAAAAACCTACAAATATTCATTTTAAAAAGATAATTTTTTTTTATAAACAATTAAATCTTATAACAAAAATTACTAAAACATTTTTTTTAATGTTTTTAATGATAACATTAATAATTTTTGTCCAATCTAAAAAAATATTAACCATACAGAATACAAATATTCATTTAAAATAAATAAATCTATTCTCTTATAAACAATTAATTGTTAAAAAAAAATTAACTATGTATATTTATTATTAAAAATATAAACAATATTTATCTAAACTTTTTGAGTTTTTTTTAATCACTACAACATTTTTTTATTTGTTTTAATTATAACATTAATAATTTATGTTTAATATAAAAAAAACCTAAACTTTACAAATTTATGTTTTCATTCTGTAAATCATTCATTTCATACAAATAAATATTTTTCTTAAATGTTAAAAAAATAATAACTATCTACAAAAATTAAAAAAATAAATTAAATAAAGGAATTACAAACAACATTAATTTACTAACTGGTTAACATAATTAACTAAACTAAACTCTAAACAAATTATATTACAAAACCATAATCATCCAAACAGAAATAAAAAAAAAAAAGTTAACATAAAAAATTAAAAAACTGAAGAACAGCAGTGAAGAACAACACAATATAAATTGGATGAAGAACACACCACGAGTGCCTGAAAACCACATAAAACAAATTAAGAAACACAGAATTTCACAAAAGTTAGAACATAATCGATTATCCCATCAGTTATATACATAGGATAATCGATTATCCACGTATAATCGATTATGTTAGTAGGCAAAAAACAACCATAATTTTTTGCACCCTTCAAATAATCGATTATGGGTTGAAATTTTTACATATAATCGGTTACTGCCTTTGTTTAATCGATTATCTACACCATAATCGATTATGTGACCAGTGCTAGTTCAGCCATAATCGATTAAGCACCATTTAAAGACATGCTCTCACCTGAGATGAACAACCTATAAGTAACTCAAGCCCCTACCACACACTATGATGGCTTACGAATCTCTCCAACCCCAATACACACTCTAATGGCTTCACTTTCTTTGATTATCTGTGAATGGAGGAACCAACTTCATGCATCGTTTTATATAGCATTTAACCAAGTTCCACACCTACCTCACCCACTGCATTCACTCAGCTTTCACACTTTCACACGGTCAAACGATTCCTGAGCCAAGTCAGAAATCTGATGCTTTCATGTGGCATGCATGCAGGGGATAGTGTTGTCCTGGATTCCAGCACAAAAGCAAGGACAACAACGTAACTTCGTAAGGTTGACGTGGCACTCGCTCTCCTCATCTTAACTTTCTCTTCATCTTCAAGGAGAACCAAAATCCACTCCCCTTTCTCTTTCCTTCCTCCCTCACCCGCAACCATACATGGAAACAAATGGGGTGGTGTTGTGACTTCTGTCGTCGACAACAGTACTACCCCTGAAAGCAAACAAGGCCTTAGTGTTTTAAAGTTAGTAGTGGAGTGAAGTTAGTAATGATGGGGGTGGAGAAATCAAAAGCAATTAACATATGATAAACTGACATGAACCCATGACAAGCCCAGTAGCCCATTATTTCAACGGTTCACCAGGTGAGGCAAGTGCCAGAAACATAACCATGCATTAGATCTTGTTTCAAAATAATCAATAACATTTTCTGCCGTTGCAGTTTAATATATGTCATTAAAATAGTAAAAAAGTTATACAAAAGTAAAAGAAAACATAAAAAAATATTCAAACGCCTGAAGTGTAAAGTACATAAAACTAAAAGAACAGAATTTAGATCTTTTAAATTTTAATTGAGTTTAACTGTTTCGAAAACGGTAAATAAAAAAAATGAACAGAGTGAAGTAATTGAGTTTAAATTTAGATTAATGGCAGGAAAACTTTTTAAAAATGATTAAATTAGTTTAAATAAGTTTGAACTTGTAATATAATGGAACATTTTTATTATTTTAATTTTGTTTTTATTTTCATTGATGCACCCGAAAAATGAGGCAAAAAGAGAAAGAAGGCAAGGATAACGGTGTCGTTTCATAGCGAAGATGGTCTTATCCATTTCCCTGACACTTGCCACAAACCTGTGTGGTGGTGATATTGAAAATGAGGAGAATAGGTTTGTGAATGACATTGTTGAGTAATGGCTCTTCTACGTGTTGTGTGCTTAACTTCTGCAAATCATTTATCCCCTCAAACCTCTTCCCATTCCATCTCTTTCTCTTCCATTTCCCAATCCATCAACTTCCCCAATCACTCTTCCTTTCGCCTTCCACGCTTATCCCTTTCCACAACCAAACAAACCCCAAATTTCACTCTCACATGCGTTTCCACTTCCGAACAACAAGCCCAGCCAGTTACAGAAGAAGAATTTTCTCGCACAAGGTTGCTCGCTCAGAACGTGCCCTGGACGAGCACCCCAGAGGATATTCGTTCTTTGTTTGAAAAACATGGAAAAGTCCTTGACGTGGAGGTTTGCCTTTTTCTTTCCTTCTCTTTTTTACCATTCTGTTTATTTAAGCTTTTTGTTTCCTGAAATTGTGTCCGTTGTCGCGGTTAAGCTTTCTATGTATAAGAAAGACAGAAACCGGGGTTTGGCCTTTGTCGAAATGGGGTCCCCAGAAGAGGCTCTCGAAGCTCTCAATAAACTCGAATCGTATGTAAGGCTTAAACACTCTACACTACTTCTGTTGTTTACACACACATTTTGGTCAGAAGTAATGTTTGATTTTTCTTTTTCTTTCTATGAATGGTGGGTGCTTAGGAGTTTGAGGGTCGTGTAATGAGAGTCAATTATGCTCGCCCGAAAAAGAAGAAAACGCCGCCTCCGGTGAAACCAAGTTCTGGGGTGACCTTTAACTTGTTTGTTGCTAACTTGTCCTATGAAGCCAAGTCCACGGATCTCAAGGAGTTTTTTGATTCCGGAACTGGTAAAGTTGTTAGAGCTGAGGTTGTATTTCATGAAAGTCCTAGAAAGCCGTCAGGTTATGGATTTGTGTCGTTCAAGTCCAAGAAAGAAGCTGAGGCTGCTCTTTCTGAGTTCCAAGGAAAGGTAACTCCGGGTTTCTTATTTGTTTGGATTTGGATTATTGATCATGGGGAATGTCAATCTCACAACTTTTATCAGCAACGTCTTGGACCTTGTTTGTTTACTTTTTTTTCTATAATTTCTTTGTCCCCTAACCTAAGCACATTTGAAAATGTTTGTCTCCCCAGTACATTTTTGTTTTCTCAAAGTTTGTTCCACGAACACTAGAAGAGAACAGGACATGATGACAAAACATCTATTAGTTATTTCTGTTTTTTTTTTTGTAACACTTGATTTGGTAACAGTTTTCAGAACTTAATACATTTTGGACCAGAAATAAATTTTTGACTAGTATGGAATTGTTTTAGAGAACAGTTTTTAAAACATTGAAGTGAGAAGGAATCAAACAAGCTTTTAGTGTTTGGGATACTGTTTTTTATCAGAGTGACACAGGGAAAATTGTTCCTCTACAGGATTTTATGGGAAGGTCAATCAGGGTGGATCGGGGTCGGCGATTTGTTCAAAAACCAGGGGATAGGAATCCAAAGTCTGTAGATACTCCTTCTGAGTTGAGTGTGAATGGGGCAGAAGCTCAACAGCCGGCAGAGGAGACTCCAAACTCTGAAGATACTCCTGAGTTGAGTGTGAATGGAACAGAAGCTGACAAGGCTGATTGATAGCAAATTTTCCCTGATGCATACTAATATTGTTGATGTTGTATGTGCTTGCTTCGTACATTCTGATGTTTGCTCATTCTTCCTGACAATCCAAAGTCTGAGTGGTTTACATTAACCTCTTTTACAGGTTTGAAGCTTTTTAAACCAGAGGCTCGAGATACAAGGAATGAATAGAAGCAAGTGCAATCATTTCTGTGATTCAAGAATGATTAGTTACTGTGAGTGAATGATAACATCTCCATGGAGTCAACAAATCCTTATTGTGTAATTTAACAATTGTTGGCGTGCTACTATATCTTAAGAAAGCAAGAAACATATGTATATTAGTGACGTTGTTTGTATCTTCACTGGTTTGGAGTTGCTTCACAGTGATGTGGATGTTATCCAACGCATTCTTTCTTTATCTTCAATATATTCAATAGCATAAGAATATTGGTTTGAAATTTAACGGAAGGACGCAAAATTAAACCATTCAAACTGGAACTGAAGCTTGACCATGAAATATGTCTGATAGAACAATACTAACCGTTTGTATCAATAACATTTGTGGCGTGTTTTGTGAATTTTTTTAGAGTAGCTCCAAGACAGTTATTTGGTTTTACTTTGATAGTATTGCTACAAGACATAAGACCTGTCTTATAATCCTTGAATGATGCTTGAAGGTTGGCTTGAATCACAGCCCAAAGTCAGATTATTGCTACTGAGTTTTCTATATATGTTATCAAGAAAAGGGGGATTGTTTACAATGCACTTAAATCCCTCTTGTAGTATTTTCTAAATACTGCAATGTCATCAGAAACCATACATGAATCACTTTACGATTTGGGTGGTTTGATTCTGACATGCAGTGATTCAAAATGCCTCCTTAATAATTTTTTACGCTGAATTGCACCTTGAATAATCTGAATTGCTAGAAATACACCTTGAATTGTCCTTGTGGTACTTTGAATTGTTTCAGTATTCGCTGTCATTTTTTGTGTACTTTTTGGGACTCTGCATTGAAATTGTGCTGTCATGCTTTGTTTTTTTTTTAATTATCAGTGCCATGACTTGAATCTTGGTCTTCTTTGAAGTTTATGCTTCACTTTGTAATGTTAGCTATATAGTAAGTTGCTTGGCTTTAAAATGCTAATGTTTGTCTTTAATGTTTCATCTTAAAGATAGATACCGTTCGAAACACAGTTTAGAAAATAAGTCTTCAATTCATGACACGAATCCTGATTTTATAATCATGGTAAGTAGTGACATACGTATTTAGGATTTTACTGGGCTAAATAGCATCATGATATTGCATCTCTTTGAATCTCTAGGAGATATCCTTTACTGATAATTTTATGTAGAGTGAAGTAACTGCATATTTTACATTTCTCATTCGTAGAGTGTTGTGTAAAAAAATTAAAACATAAAATGCTAATATTATACATACATACTTGTATATATATACACAGAGAGGGATGTATGTGTGTTATACATTTGCGCCTTGGTGTTTCATACAGAATAGCACTTATGTCCACATTGGACAATAGTTAACATGAGGCGCTTCCAGCCTGGTCAACGTGGTAGATGCTGTAAGAGACACTTAATTTCCTTCATCACTCAAATCAAATGTAAACGGAACCTTAATTCTTTTGTATCCTTATTTGATACTTTTATGGTCAAGAGGATGTCTCTCAAACAGATCATGTAGTTAAGGTTAGTTAAATTATGAGATGGTCATCGGATCGTATCCTCACAAGCTTCATGAATTGGTTCCAAGGAAATAAAGGGTTCCACCTATAGGAGATACTCCGACGTTCAAGTAAGTAAGAGCATTAAAGATATTGAGTATGTTGATTTTGGCTTAATCCCAAGTCCCACATCGGTGAGTTCATTGTTTGGGAAGGAGGTTTGAGGGTTATAAATTAAACGCTCCTCCTTCACTGCTATATATCCCAATTTGTAATATCTTCTCTCATAATAATAAAAGAGAGTTATTTTTGCTGTGCTTGGAGATTAGGCTAAACAGGCCGAACTCCGTTAACAATTTTCGGGTGTGTTTTTTCCTCTTTATCTCTTTTATTATTCCGCTTTATTTTATTCAATATTATTTGTCGGGTAGCTCTGTTAGGGTTTTGTTTTAGTGGGAAAATTACCCTTTTTTCCAACAAGTGGTATCAAGAGCCGAAGGTTCGCCTTGGGTGAAGAAGAAGCGAAGAATGTATCCAGAGTGTCGGGCTCCTCGTCATCATGGTCGAGGTTCCCGGTGTCCACTTTGAAATTGGCGGTGGAAATATTTGATGGCACTGGACATTTTGGCATGTGG
>Ga0123342_1009104_pt1 | contig 12085 bp, 4 predicted proteins | sample Turbeawhitnodule_FD_89960 | JGI IMG/M metagenome (GOLD analysis project Ga0123342, IMG submission 89960) | Root nodule microbial communities of legume samples collected from Mexico - Turtle bean Mexico white nodule | ecosystem: Host-associated > Plants > Roots > Nodule | place: Mexico: Nepantla... | reverse complement strand
TATATATCAAAATATACTAAAATAAACATTACATTAATCTTAAAATATATAATAAAGTAAGTGATTTGAAATTTGTAATATATATATATATATATATATATATATATATATATATATAAATAGGAATCAAAATTGTATTTTATGAATTATTTTGGATAACCAATCTTAATAGTATCTTTATTTTTAATTATCTATTTTAAAATGATCACCAATATCTAGGTTGAATTTATGATTTACTATTTAAGTTTAAAATCGAGTTATCATACTCAAATGCTTAGACCGAGATCCCAAACTCTAGTAAAAATGAAAAGAAGAGACTAAACGTTAGAAAACTAATGGCGCTGAAAGATGAAGAAAATGGAGTAGTTGCAGAAAAAAAAAAAAAAGGTAAGAAGCGAAAACTTTAAACCCTAAACCCTAAACCCTAATTTTATTCAAACATGTTTTACTACGATAAAAATTTATATTATTATATTAATAGTTTATTATTTTACTGATTTTTGATAAAAAAAAATTAGTTTATGTTAGATAGATGAATTTATTTTATTTTTATATTTAAGGAATTTTTTTATATTTAATTTATTTTTGTTATGGAAAATTAAGATAAATATATCTCTATCTAACAAAAAGATGAAAAAAAAAATTATATTTGTTTTAAAGTTAAGAAAAAGTTGAGGAAACAATTATCGAATATAGTCTATGTGATTTGTAAGAATTCATTTGTTAAAAGTTACACTAGGAGAAATTACAATTTGTCGTGATGTGGTCAAAATTTGTTGAGTTAAACAAATTAGATAATGAATAACATTGAAATAGAAGAAAAAAAAAGTCTCTCTATCACATGCATTTTACGAAGGAAATCAGACTAACAATGTTAACCCAAAACTCAAGTTTCTTTCTGTATTAAGTGAGAGATACTCTTCATTGTTGTATTGTGAGAATGTTTTATTGTTTGGAGATACCATTTTATTTAACAAGAAGAACAAGTACTCATTTGCATTTTCTTATGCAACTAATATTTTTAATCTTAATAAATATGTACGTCAGTATATAATAAATTGAAACTCACGAAATCAAACATGTGTGACAATTATTCGTGATGAGTGTGGTGTGCAAAGAAGATCACTTATCAATTTTATAGTTATACCATTGGGTTCCTTGACTTTATAAAACATGAGGTGGGAATGTAGTAGCAACTACCATATTCCCTTGAATGCTAGTATTTTGCACTCTCGTTAGTCTCTCTTCATTACAACAAAGTTTTCCATGTTATTCTTTATCAAATTCAAATCTTCCATGATCATACCCATCTTTGTTCTTTTAGAAGAGTTCATGTAAGCCTTTAGAGTTTTGTGGGATTTTTCTAAGTTCTCCATCCTTCCCATTTATATAGTGAGTTTTTGAGTTATTTCTCTTCTTTCTCGGTTGGTTGGATTGCACTTCAGTTCCTTTCCTTACAAGCTCCTTCTTTTCCTCCACTCATCTCACTCCTCGATTTTCATATAGCTCAAACTCGGTAATACCTACAAAATGCACTCTGACACTCATGTCAGATTTATTAAGTATTCAATACTCGATATTCTAAATACAGTATAATGACATACTTTATTTTTAAAATTGTGCTATTTATATTATTATGATAAATCTTTCTACTAGAACAAATTAGAGAAGTTGAATCATGTATACATTCCTTAACTCTTAATTATAAATTAAGTTCACTAAATCAATTTAAATGTAATTGGATATATGATATGGGTTAGCCCATGATATTAGTGGTACATACCCACCCATTACAAGACATTCAAAATATTGTATTAATATAATAGAAATGCATTGTTACGAGGGGGCATAATTAATATTAAATAATAGTTATCCATATTTGACCTTCGTTTACTAGTAGTCTGCGCCAACGTGAACCAGATTCAGAGCTTCTTCATCTTCTAAACATGACCAGATACGAAGTCGTTTTCATCGCTACCCCAGCCCTAGGTAACCTCGTTCCACTCGTCCAATTCGCTAACCTTCTAACCAAACACGATCCTCGATTCTCTGCAACCGTTCTCACCATTTTCATGCCACAACGACCCCGCATCAACGCCTACGTCCAAGCACGCGCCTCCTCACCCTCCAATCTCCGAATCCTCCACCTCCCTACCGTCGACCCGCCCCCACCCGATCAGTACCAATCCTCCATCGCCTTCCTCTCCCTCCACATACAAAACCACAAACACCACGTCAAGAATGCAATCCTTAGCCTTCTTCCCTCCGACTCCAACTCCACCGACTCGGTTCGACTCGCCGCCGTCTTCGTCGACATGTTCTGCACTACTCTCATCGACGTCGCCGCCGAGCTCGCCGTCCCGTGCTACCTCTACTTCGCGTCGCCCGCGAGCTTCCTCGGCTTGACTCTCCACCTCCCCCGAGCCGACTCGCTCGACTCGGAGGAGTTCTCCATTCCGTGTTTCGAAAACCCCTTGCCGCGATCTGCTTTGCCCAACCTCGTGCTGGATGCGAACGACGCCTCCTCCTGGTTCTCTTACCACGCGCGAAGATACAGGGAGACGAAAGGTATCGTGATCAACACGCTTGGAGAGCTTGAACCCCACGCGCTTCAATCGCTCCACGACGATTCGCTTTTGCCACGCGTTTACCCTATTGGGCCTGTTCTTGACCTTGCTGGATCGGCCCAATGGGATCCAAACCCGGTCCAGTACCAGCGAATCACGGAGTGGCTCGACCGCCAGCCTGCGGGTTCTGTGGTTTTACTCTGCTTTGGCAGCATGGGAAGCATGAGGGCAAACCAGGTCGAGGAGATAGCGATTGGGCTTGAACGGGCCGGGTTTAGATTCCTGTGGGTCCTGCGGGAGCCTCCGAAGGCCCAATTAGAAGATCCGACTGATTACGTAAACGAGGTGGATGTTCTACCAGATGGATTTTTGAAACGAACGGCTGGGATGGGTTTGGTGTGTGGGTGGGTCCCGCAAGCGAAGGTGCTAAGTCATGAGGCTATTGGGGGATTCGTGTCGCACTGTGGTTGGAACTCCATACTGGAGAGTTTGTGGCATGGCGTGGTGATTGCCACGTGGCCGGTGTACGCGGAGCAGCATCTGAACGCGTTTCAGATGATTAAGGAGCTGGGATTAGCGGTGGAGATTAGCGCGGATTGTAGGGTGGGTGGGGATCTTGTGCGGGCGGAAGCAGTGGAGAAAGGTGTAAGGTCTCTGATGGAGGGTAGTGATGAGATTAGAAGAAAGGTGAAAGAGATGAGTGAGAAGTGTAAAAGCGCGCTTATGGAAGACGGGTCATCTTACAAGAACCTTGTGTCCCTGATTCAGGAGTTGACAAGTTGATCAATATGCAAGGTAATCAATTTCTGTTTTATATCATATTAGTACATTTTTAATTAAATAATATATAATTTCTGCATATATTATTATTATTATGAGACTTCAGTTTTACTTTGGTTCACTCTAACACTAAATTATATAGAATTATCTATTACTGTAAATGATTACACTAATTAAATAATGATTCTAGTATTATCTATTTACATTTGAGGTAAAAAGAAAAACACAAGTCTTCAATTACTCGCAAATTATTTTAAACACAAGAATGACTCGCAAATCAAAGCATGTACAAACAAATTTTTTTTGCTTAAAAATATCTTCACAAAGTATGATTCACTCTTTTTAGGTATATAATCTAACAGTTCTTAACTTAAGTGAGTAAAGCATGCAAAGTACTTTAATTTTCTACAACAGATTGTGTACATTATGCATGATAATGTTTTTATATATAGGGATCTACAAATGCCTTAAAAAAATTCCAAAATAATTTAAAGCTTTATTAAATTATTTCCTCTTCTATAACTAATATATTATTTTCATCCACATGAGCCACCGTATGGAACTCTCTTACAAATATATAAGAGAAAAAAAAAAGAATAAAATAGTCTTTCTCAAAATTTGGGTGATGCATAAAATTCACAGTCGAATATTCACCTTTCAAAAAAAAATGTATAAGACTTTTTAACTAATTCAGCTTTTTTTTAAGGAAATTAGTTAAACTTAATGTGAAATTCTCCCTCCACATTCATACCTTCTGCCCTTCCCTTCATATTAATTAAGAAAAATTGATTTTAATTTTTTTAAAATTTAAATAATTTCAAATAAAGTATAATTTTTTAATTTTTTAATAACCTCAATGGTATCATTGCACCCCTATACCTCCATTTCAAGTATAATATTTCCATTTTTCTTCAGTTATATTGTTTGAGATAATAATTTCATTATTTGAGTGTGTGAGGGTTGATGAGAAATGTTTTGGTACGAAGATAATTTCTTTTTTAGTTTTGTATTTCAATTTTACACCTTGTTTTTTCACTGGATTTTGTGGCTTTCAAGAAAATGAAAAAAAATAAGTAAAATATATAATCACCACTAGTAAAAAATTTATATCAACTATCACTCATCACAATCATCATTTGAATAGAAAACATAACACCATACTCATAGATGTATTGTTGGAATTAAAAAGAAAGTATGAAGATGGAAGAGTAAAATACGGAGGTGAAGGAAGAACTTGCCATCTCAATCAACAAATTATTTTATTATATTTAAAAGTAAAGTAATTTAGTCAGACTTTAATATATGTAAAGACTTATATTTTTATTGATTTTTTTAATAAAAGCAGGTCAATTAATTAAAGATATTTTTTAGAAAAATAGAAAAAATTTCTGAAAGGCATCCAATAATTAGCGATGGAAAGTAATTCTTTTAAGTTGTTTTGTGCTTTGAGGAAACTTTATGCAGAGTTATTGTTACAATCTTCCCATGCTCTGAAGTGTTATGGTAACTTTATTAATGGTATAGTCTTAATTCAAGTTGTTGATCAGGATCACCATAATCACATTCACATCCTCAAAAACATTATGGTATTAGAAATGCACATTTCATTGATGTTGTTCTTACACTGTCACCTACTGGAATTGCTGTCATCTGTCAATGCTTTAGTGCTTTTGGTTATTCCTGATAACACTGTTCTGAACTTTCCATTGCTCGTAAAATACTGATACTCTTTTTCTGCATAATTCTTCCATGTTTCTTCTCAGTTTGCTGATAATACTGATATTTTTATTTATTTTTAAAGTGGTTTAGATAACATTTTTCTTCAGGGACACAGAAGTGAAAAGAGATAAATGAAGCTAAATAATATTGAATAATTTTCTGAGGCTACGAATGAACTGAATTTGTGTAGATCAAAGTTGTCAGTAACCAGTGTGGTCCATGATACTTTTTAATCACACTGTCATGTTTGCAGAATCATCACAAAATTCATCTTTATTTTCTCTTCTCTTCAATGGGTTTGTCATGGGTCAGTATCCAGATCATATCCAAACAACTTTTGAGATAAGAAATGTACCATGCATTTCTCGTTCAGTGCATATCAATACTTTAACACTTGGATTGTGCAAATGGAAAGTCAGAAGTGAAAAAGGAAAAAGAAACCATAGAATTCTAATGGAATCATAATTTGTTTGCACATTCAATATAGTCATTTTTTATTTAAAGATTTGTCATTTGTGTTTAGTAAAAAATATATAATTTAATTATTTAACATAATTAATGTACAAGCAAATTTGTGAAAATGCGCCTGAAAAAATTCCCCACAAAAAAAATCCTAAAATTGTTATTCTTTTTAACTAACAAAGTAAACAAGAAAACAAATGTTCTCCGAATTATATTTTTGAAAAATCAAATTTGTCATGTCTTAAACAACCCGTGAGAAAGATCACTACAAACAGGACATACTTTGCTTTCGAAAAAACATTCTTAAATTTGTTTTTATTTAAATTTTATGAAATTTTTCTTTTTTCTTATATTATTTTTCACTTTTAGACTTAAATATGCTTAGTGTTTGTAAAAAAAATATTTTTTGTCTAAAAATTGAAAATCATTAATTTTATTCTTAGTATTAAATGGTAGTTGTTAATTGTTCATGTGTTGAAAGATAAATTAACAAGGCACACTGGTGTTTGTAATATAATGTTGACATTTAATACTTTTTTAAAAAGTAAGATTTATGAAACAAATGTTTTTTAATCTAACTTTAAATGAATTTTAGTTCTAAAAACTAAAAAATATATACGAATTATAATAAAAAAAACTTAGTTAGGAACTTAATACATATTTAAATCTTTATTTATTGTCTAGTCAATTTAAAAATCTAAATCTTTTATTTTTTTACTATAAGAAAATTATATGAAAACCAAAATAATTATTTACTATATTAACTAAATTATTTATTATATTAACTAAATTAATGATATTTTATAAATTTAAAAAAATTATTGATATTTAAAATAGTTTTTATATTAATAAAAAAATTATAAAGTAATTTTTAAAATTATATTTTATTATTAATTACTTTATACTCTAAATTAGTTTCTATCAATTTTAAAGACTAATTTAAAATTTAAAATATTAGTAGTTAAAACTTGATAGCTAATTTAAATATTAATTTATAAATTATTTTATAATTTTTTATTAATAATAAAAATTACTATATATCAATAATCTTTTAGTCTCAAAAATAATATTTAATTTAATTAATATAATAACTAATTATTTTTATTTCTAAATTTAGTTGTTATTTAATTATATTTTAACAATTATTTCTTTTATTTCTTTCAAATAAACATTAACTAAAAGCATGCTAATTTTAATAAATTAACATATAATATTTGTCAAATATTATTATTTTTGAATATTTATAAATTGTTTATCTTTTAATCTTAATAAAAAAACTATAAAAGTTATCCAAGTCTTAATAAACATGATTTCTACCTAACAATTTTGATATTAACAGACATAAAAATTGTTTGCAATATACTTATTTTCTATTGTGTGGTGCTGAAACTTGATCATGGTGATTGACTTTTGTAGTTTTGAATGGGACATGCTGAAAATGATGATGAGTTAATAGGAAAGAGAAAAGTGATGCAAATGATTGTGGAATTGGGTTCTTTTAGGACACCAAGAAACCCTTTAACGACTATGTCCTATGATTTGTCCCCTAACATCATGCTACCACTACACCATGTCCTACAACTTTCACAAAGTCTTACACAATTTACTATCTTCACTTTTTCAACTCATTCCAATTATATAACTAACTATTTTTCTTAGATAATTATAATCAAAATTCATCTATCAATTAACAACTAACCAAGTGTATCTCATAAAAATAATAGACGAATAAAAGGCAATTTTCATTCTTTTAACGTCATATTCATGACTCTTTATTCCTTTAAATTTTAGTCTTAGAAAATCTACAATTCTCTTCTAATATTTAATTTTCCAGTATTAAAGACAGAATGATTTGACGTAGTAAATACCGACATAATGATATAGAAGTTTAAAGTTCATATTAACATTAATTAAGTTCTAATATCTTAATGTATATCTATCAAATGGATTTATTAGTTATTATAAATAGATGCAATAATCAAGACAAATATATATTATTTTCATAACATCAATTATATCTAATTATTAAATATTTATTAAAAAAAATTTACAAATACATTTTCAACTGAAAGCCGAAACTCGAATACTAGAAGAGAAAGCGAAAGGAAGGAGAGTACAATCGGAGAGAATGAATCAACTGTTAAATTTTTTTTTAATTAACTATTTTTCCACATATCTTAAATGAATATTCTAGATGTAAGGTTTAATTAAATAAAAACATGTAAAATACAAAAACAGATAGAAATATGAGTTTTGTAAAAGTATAAAACTAAAATTGCAAAAGAAAAATAAATAAAGAATGACCTAAAGTTACATTTTAACTAAACTAAATTACGTTATTACACTGTTCAACAAGAACGACAATATGATATGACACTGATTTCTACCTACTCAAATATTTATTGAATAATTTTCTAATAAAAAATAATTACATAACTTTTAAAACATTTTTTAAAATAATTTCCGATTGATCTATTTTTGATAAATATTAAAATAACTAAAAAATTTATGAATCATTTGGTAAGTTTTGAATTGAGAAAATTGCATATAATAATAGTGTAATTAGAAGAAAGTGATTTAGCATAGTAAAAGAAAGAGAGAATTATGAGTAATCTAGAAAGAAAAAGATTCGGAAGAAGATGCTATTTAACAATGGCATCATAATAGAACACTTTATTTTGTTGAGTGCTAACTCACTTTCACATGTGCGCAAAGTCACCACCAATCACGTGCCACCGTCCCATAATGTTTTTTTTTTCTCTCAACAAAAAAAAAAAAGAAAAAAGAAAAGGGAAGAGAACAAAGTGAGTGACACTCACCCTTAAATTAAAGGGATCTACCAAGAAGTCGTTAGACACTAATATAGCCTTTTTTTTTTCTAACAATTTATAGTGAAACTAGTGAAAATAAATAAATTCATATAAAAAAAATCAGATACTATTTTTTGTTTAAAAATTTATTTAACACACTAAATTTGTGAATTTTTTCCAAATTTTTTAGTAAAAACGTTTTAGAAGAAAAATAGTTTTTTCTAATTAATTGTAAAATTAAGACACTGATTTCAACTCAAAATTTTATGGTAATGAATTTATGGATTTTTTTTATATATATATTTTTTATTTTATTAATTTTTTAGTGTAAACTTTCAACTTATTTAAATTTTTAAAAAAGGAATTAGTCATATTCTTCAATGAAAACTAGTAATTGAGAAAATGGGTAATTATTTCAGAAGTTGATTTATTCTATTCTTCTAACACTTCGACTTTGAAGGTTACCAATGAAAAAAAATATATAAAATGAATAAAAACCCACTAAAATCAACAAATATAAAATAATAAGTTTTACTTTTTTAATATATGACCAATTTTTGCTTTAAGCACCTAATATTTTTTTAAAAAAAAATGAAAGTTGAAAAGTTAAAGTTTGGTATAAATTCATGGTGTTTCATAAGTCACATTTACTAGAGTCAAACATGTATTATATGACCTAAATTATTGAGTAATTGTGGATAGTATATATATAAGTTGAGGATAAAAAAAAAACAAGTTTAAAAAAAAATGAGAGATGAATGAAAATAAAAATACAATATTAAAAGTATAATATTATAAATAAGTATTTTTTTTAAATGAATAAAATGTTTGAAATGTTGTGGTTGGTGGAGAACACTAACCGCAAGAGAAGGGTCACCAAACCTTCCATGATTTTGTTTTTGTTAGAGACCCACCACCATTTTTGCCCTAGCTTCCTACCTCACCTTCTTTCTATCCCTAAAGACAAAAAATATTCTAATTTTGTTTCATCATAGATGTTGAAACAACAAAGAAGGGAAGTTTTTTTTCTAGATTTCTTCCAAAGGTTAATGTAGCCAAGTATATAACATAAGCTTTATCATGGACCACAAATTTATGTTCACATTACATTTCTTATTAGAGTTTAGATTTGGTGATTCTAATGTAATATATTTTACCTTTATTTAGAATTAAAAAAAATATAATTATTTATTACTACAAGAAAAATATGAAATATAAATTAATTTTAGAGACAGAAGTAATTGGTTACTATTTGATTAAATTAGATATCATTTTATAAACTAAAAAAGTTATTGATATCTAAAGTAGTTTCTATTATTAATAAAAAAATTATAAAAGGATTTCTAAATTAGTATCTAACTGTTTTAACTACTTATTACTTTATATTCTAAATTAGTCTCTATTAGTCTTTTAGAAACTAATTTAAAATATAGAATATTAGTCACTAAAACTTACGTAGTTAATTTAGATACAAATTTAAAAATATTTTATAAATTTTTATTAATAATAGAAATCACTTTAGATATGAATAACTTTTTATTCTTTAAATTAGTATCTAATTTAGATTAGACTTAGACTTACTTTCTAACATAGTATTAGAGTTTATACCAACAATGTTTGTTTGACTTATTGTGCTACCTGTTATCAAGTTGTTATTTGAACATCCATAAATATCTAATAGCATACATAAGATGTTTGTGATTAATGTTTATTTGACAACCGTGATCCACCCTACAACCTAATAAATATTAATATTTTAATTATTCATAAAAATTCATAATTTTGTCAATTTTGAAAAAAATTATAACTTTTTATGTTTTGCGTGTATTTTCATTAAAGGTTTTTTTTCTTTTTATTTATTTTTTTCTGTTGTAAATATTAATATTTGTTGTGGTTGTATTTTGGTGGTGGTTTGGTTGTCAAAATATCATAAGTCGATGTTTATAAAAAATTCTACATCAATGACCCTTATTTTATTTTTGCAAAAATGAATTTGATTTCCTAAATAATTTAGGTTGAATTCTCATACAATTGACCTCTTCATCATTGATTTATTTCCAACTTTCAACACAAACCTAGAATTTGCAGTGAATATTTAATAATTTGTCCTAATATAAAAATCACTTTTTTCATAATATTTTTCAAAACTCAATTTCATTTAATAACAAAATTACCCTTCATAGAAGAATATTTAGTTTAATAACTCAAAACAACCTTCATTACTATAATGTATTTGTAATTAACTAATATTACATTAGACTATCTTTTTATTAAAATTACTTTAGTCTCGAACTTTAATAATGATTATTTGGTTCAATGTCTCAAAACCATAACACAGTAATTTCTCTAAAATTTTAACATTATGTGATTTTTATAGCATATTAACTAGTAACAAATTAAGGAATTCAATAAGAAAAATATATTTCATAACACGGATATACTACAAGAAAATCATGAAATAGAAACCAATTTTAGAAACGAAAAATAATTAGTTGCTATAGTGACTAAATTAGAGACCATTTCAGGGACTAAATAAATTTTTGATTTCTAAATTAGTTTCTATTCCTGTTAAATTAGAAACTAAATAATTGGTAGTTAAAACTTTGGTAGCTAATTAGATATAAATTTATAAAGTATTTAACAATAATAGAAACTAATTTAGAAATAAATAAAAAAATTAGTTTCTAAAATGGTCTCTAATTTAGTTAATATTGCAACTAATTATTTTGGTTTCTAAAAATTAATTTCTATTTGATCATTTTCTTCTTGGAATGATATGTTTAATTTAAATGTGGAATTAATTGGTTATTATAGTTGTGTTTGTTATCATAGTCCAAAATAAATGTCAATGATAGAATTATTTAATGGGAATACAAAGGAAGAAATGTTGAGGCAATAACACCATTGTTTTGATAATGTAATAATTAGGAACTTGTAAAACTCACTAATAATGTGTATGTTCTTAAATAAACATCACACGTATATCACAATCATTGATTTTATAAAGGACCATACTCAATCTTTATCGTTACTTCTATATTGTTAAGGGTACCCATGTGTTACCCTGTGTATAAATTACTTCCTTATCAACACATTGCAATATACATTAGTTAATATGATAACCTTTCCTTTTCTCTCTCTGAGTTACAGTAACATGGTATCATGAGCTAGAGAGTTTTTTTTTCGCTTTTCTTTCATGGCTTCCGATCCTTCTTCCTCCTCTTCTGCTACATCATCTTCGTCCACCCAGGTTATCTCCACCAAGAATTCCTCCTCCGTCTCCCTCCATCACCTTACCACTCCTATTCCGCTCAAACTGGATGACGAAAATTTTCTGTATTCATCTCTTACAAGCAACAAGATAATTTGCTGGTTGCGTGGCTTCTGGCGTCCATGACCACTCCGATTTTAACCCAAATGGTGGGTCTTACCTCTGCAACTCAGATTTGGCAAACCCTAAACACATATTTTTCCTCTCATACTCGAGCCCAGATCAAGAAATTGAAACTCCTCTTAAAGAATCCAAAGAAAGATCGTTCTATCTCAGCATATGTTTTGTATATTAAACGCGCGGTGGATGCGCTGGCTGCTGTTGGTGCCCCAATCTCTGTTGAAGATCACATTGAAACCATTCTTGATGGTCTTCCTCCTGATTTTGATCCCTTTGTTGCTTCCATTCTGTCTAGAACTGATCCTTACAAGGTTGCAGAGATTGAAGCTCTGCTTCTGGTACAAGAAGAACGTCTT
>Ga0123342_1009102_pt1 | contig 12086 bp, 5 predicted proteins | sample Turbeawhitnodule_FD_89960 | JGI IMG/M metagenome (GOLD analysis project Ga0123342, IMG submission 89960) | Root nodule microbial communities of legume samples collected from Mexico - Turtle bean Mexico white nodule | ecosystem: Host-associated > Plants > Roots > Nodule | place: Mexico: Nepantla... | reverse complement strand
TTTTTAAAATTCTCTCTCATATGTTTTTTCCATATTTTGAAAAAAAAAGTGTCTCCACAGATGAGAAGTAAGAACTTTATTTTTTTTTTTTTTTTTTTTTTTTTTTCTATTCTCTGTGCTTCATTTCTCTCATTTAGAGTCTACCCTTTTTGTCCAAACTTGCTTGTAGAGCACCCCGAAGTGTTGTCGGTGTTTGTGAACAGTGGGAGAAAGCTACACACCACTCGATCATGGGAATTCATGGGGCTAGAGCATAATGGGATGATCCCATCTAGCTCAATCTGGAAGAAAGCTAGATTTGGTGAAGGAGTGATAATTGGAAACCTGGATACAGGTGAAACTCTTGTTATTCTTTTCAAGATGGTCAACAAAACCTTCGAATTAATTGGGTTGATTATTATTATTATTATTATAATGTTTTTATCTAGATCGTTGACTAGTACACTCACGTGGAAGATACACAAAGGTTATCTTATCGTATCCCTATCCCCCACCACCAACCTGTTTCCAAAGTTCGATCATTTCAAAACAATTGATTTCATAATACTAATATATTGTTAATTTGAATCTTGCAGTCAATGGGTTGTTAGACTAGTTATTTTCTATACCCCAAGTACGAATGTTCATTTACGATCTTAAAGAAATACACTAACTGCATTAATCTCCTGTGATTAGCTCTAATTACACTTACAATATTTTCTAATTTATAAATTATACCTATTTCTCATATGAGAAATGTTATCAATACACATGAACATGTTCCAAAATTTTGTGGTTAGATTACAATGAATAGAACGAGGTTTGCAGAATAATGATTGAGTGGCCTAGTTTCTGTTGTTTTATCACAAACAAACCACCTTTAAAAAAGGCAATATGGGTTAGGCTTCTTGTCATTTGTCTGTTACATATTTATGTGCGCGCGTGTGTCATAAAATTTATTCTGTGTTTATATTTTTGAGGCATAAGGTTGTTCATAAATGATAGATTGGAACAAAACTGTACATTATTATGAGTTTTGTTGATTACGATATGGGTAAATAAAAAGGGTATATTTAAGTTGTGAGGTGGGGATAGTCGAAGATGCAATGATAAGAGCACCAATAAGAAAATTGGTATGCGCATACTTGAGCTTCAATGAAAAAAGTTGGCTAAACTGTACGTGTGAAAAGTGGGTGGGGGTAATGAGAAGTAAAACAAGACCTGATGATAGCTTTAAGGGGAATTTGGATGAGATTGAAAAGGGTAGATTGTAGAAGTAGAATCTCCATTTATGCTTATCTTATTTTGACCACACTCTCTGCTCTCTTTTGCTCCCACTACATATACCTTTAGGTGTTTGGCCTGAATCAAAGAGCTTTAGTGAGGAAGGATTGGGACCAATTCCATCAAAGTGGAGAGGAATCTGTGACAATGGAGTTGATCATACTTTTCAATGCAACAGGTAACATTTTCGTTTGAGTTTCTTGGATATTCTTAAAACCATCCAAATAAATCAAGCACTTCACTAATATTTTCTGCGTCATTTATTATGGATAGACAGTAAATGTTTCTAAGCTAATTATTGAGTTCCTCCCTCCCTTTGCCTAAGGGCACAGACTCTTTTTTTTTTTTGACATTCAATGAAAGGGTTTAAGTGCATTCATTTGAACACTGCATTTTTAGACTTAAATTTTTCGTTTTCTTATTAATTTTTTACCATTTCCCCACCGATGAGAATGGATCCAAATGAAAGATAAGTGCCGCAGAACTCAACGCTTTTACATGAGGAGTTCTTCTTTCTTTACTTCGATGCATTTTTTAGCCATTTCTTATTTATTTCGAAATGAACTATTTCAAATGTAGTATAGTCTATTTGTATAAACATTTCTACTAGTACTTATTAGGGAGTAAAATAAAAAATTAAATAAAATTTCTATAATTAAAATTAATTTAAACTATGTAGAAACTTTTTCGTCTATTTTGTTTATGACGGTCCGTTTTGGTCCGTTAAAAACGGATTGAGATGGACTGGTCCACCAAGGTGATACAGACCGATATTAGTAACTTGACCGATATTAGTAACTTGCCTTGTTAGAGAGTAAGTTGATGAGTTGATTCATCACTTTTTTTTTCAATTTTTTTAATTATTATTTTTTGAATCTATTTACTTGATTGTAGTTATTGATATCAGTTTTTGGATAATAAAAATGAAAAAAAAACAATAAAATTGAATCAAACTTTAATATTATAATAATAAATGGTTAATGCCTAACAAAATAAAGTAAATATTAACAATATTTCAATAAATAAAGTAATATATAAATAAATTAATGTAAATAAAGTTATATATAAAATATTGATTATCATCAATTTTAATTTCAAAAGTTTGAGATTCCTCTTTGAAAGTGTTAAAAGAGGACTAATTCGCTTTGTTCCACATGAGACTTATCGAGTTGACGGGTTAGGCGGACCGAGCCAATATGAATTGATGGGTTCAAAAAGTTAACCGATGCACCTAAATGATGACAGAAGGATTCGTATTATCATTCCTAATCTTGTTTACATTTTTATTTTTAATTTATATTTAAATTATTTTTAACTTAGAAAAGCTTTTTTAAAGTCTTAAAGAAGTCTATCTTATATAATAGTTATACAAATATTTTTCTTGTATAAAATTTAATTTGTCGATTAAATAAATGTTTTGCCAATATGTTGAAACTAAACTTCTTTTTAATTTACAAATAAAAGAAAATTTGCTTTAGTAATTATTTTATGAAGCTAAATGTAGAGCAAACTTGTTTAGGCAGAATGAGTTTTGTATATTCAGCAATTATATGAATTAACTTTTATTTAAAAAGTAAAGCACATTGGGATCAGCATTTGGATAAAGGGAAATATAATATGCAATTTAAGAATTTAATCATCATCACCTTTTACCATGTTTCTTAAAAAATTGTTAAAGTACATTAATCACATCCTTTTTTTATATTTTCTTTTTAAGAACATCTAAATTTCAAAGATTTTATAAAAAATATAAGAGACCAGAATTTTGAAAGTTTTTATTTGTACTTTAATTTTTAGTTTAAAAATTATTTAATTGTTAAATCATAAGTTTTTAATAGTTTTAATTTTAAGAACATATCCTATAGCATCATTTTATTCCAGTGATATTTTTTTAAAAAAACTTAATGCTTAAATTTAAGACTCTTATTAAATCTTGTGAAATTAAAATTTATTAGAACGGATGGGTCTCACATATTATTTAATGATTCTCTTTTTTAATTTAAAATCGCGAGTCACTAAAATTAATAAATTAGAAAAAGAAAATAAAGAATAAATATGGTTAAGTTTTTTTAAAATTATTTTTAATCAATTTAGGAATATTGTTCGGTAAACATTACGAAATTTGTATTGTTTAAATAATATTATTGGTTATATATATATATATATATATATATATATATATATATATTTATTTATTAAACAAGACGATTGTGATAAACTTGTATGTTTTGAATTGAACACATTAAGTTGAAGATGTTGAATGCATATGCAGGAAGCTGATCGGAGCAAGGTACTTCAACAAGGGCTACGAATCGGCGGCGGGGCCACTCAACTCCTCCTTTCACTCCCCACGTGACAAGGAGGGTCATGGCTCCCACACCCTCTCCACAGCTGCCGGCAACGCCGTTGCCGGAGTTAGCGTCTTCGGCCAGGGCTTCGGAACCGCCAAGGGCGGCGCGCCCAAGGCCCACGTGGCGGCATACAAGGTCTGCTGGCCACCCGTCGCCGGCGACGAGTGCTTCGACGCTGACATCTTGGCGGCGTTTGACGCGGCCATCCACGACGGTGTGGACGTGCTGTCTGTGTCGCTCGGAGGGTCCGCGTCGAGTCTGCTGAATGACAGCGTGGCAATTGGATCGTTCCATGCGGCGAAGCGTGGAATCGTGGTGGTTTGCTCCGCTGGGAATAGCGGGCCTGCGGATGCCACTGCGGAGAATCTTGCACCCTGGCATGTTACGGTTGCTGCCAGCACCATGGATCGAGAATTCCCAGCTTATGTCGTCCTCGGTGATAATATCACCTTGAAGGTGCTTTCTCTTTTTCTCACTGCTGTTTTTCATCATGGTACTAGGCATTCGAGTTTATCTAAAGGATTATTTGGATAGTAAGAAAAAATTAACTCCTTTTAATGTTCAAATGATCTTATATACATTAACAATATAATCATTCGCAAAGATAATGAGCTAGAATTTTGTATGAATGACTTCTATCCATAGAAATGTATTAATAAAAAAATCTTGTGTTGAAACTCCCAACAAAATGGTGTTGTAGAGAGAAAACATCAGCATATTTTACCTATTGCTTGTGCCATCCTTTTTCAAAGTAGTTCGCCCAAAAGTTTTTGGAGTCATATTATTTCACATGTGTTTATCTTTTTAACCGCATGCCTAACTTTGTCTTAAATAATAGATCTCCTTTTGAAAAACTTTATATTAAATCTTCTGATTTCTCCATGCTTCGTGCATTTGGTTGCCTTTGCTATGCTAATACTCTTCTTTGGGAAATGTAAGAAGTTTCATCCAAAGGACTCATCCTTGTGTCTTTCTTAGATTCAAACCCAATATTAAAGGATACATGATTTATGATTTACATGCACATAATATCTTTATATCTCGTGATGTTGTCTTTCATGAGTGAGAAACACTTTCCTCATGTTACCACCAATACTGATCAAAATTTTAAAATGACTTTTGTCAGTCCTACTAATCATTGAGAAATTTTAATCTTCTTAATCCCATATAGAGCGAAGAAGGAACTATTACACCTAACTAAACACACAAGAAGAAGAAATTATTCCTATAGGTCATGGTTCTCCTATCAATTATTGATGCTTTTCACGTATAAGGTAGACACAGTTGTATTTAAAGGATTATCATAGTATCCTTGCTTTCTCTTGTCAAAAACTGTAGAAGATGAACTATCCTATGTCAAATTATGTTTCCTATCACCTCCATTTTAAACCAAAATCCTAGAATGAAGCAATTAAACATCCGAACTAGATTAAAGCAATGGAACATCTTGAAATCAATATAACACATGTGTGTCTTTTTACATTGAATCATTGATAGACTTTCTTTTTTAACAAATTATATAATTAATATTTGAAACAATAAGCGATTGAGCATGGGTGTATGTATGGGTATACCTGTCACTTAATGGGGATGCGGATGAGACAATTTTTTTACTCATTGAGTATGGGGAGGTGGATGAGTTTTTACTTCGAGGTTGAGAATTGGATAGTCAAACTTGCATTTGTCCCTTCTTGTTGCTATCCTTAACAGGTATGTTTGGTGCGAAACCCATGGACTATTCCTCATGCATATCAAAAGATGATGGTACTAGATTACAGGATCCTTAAGAGTATAAAAGACTTATTGGAAAGTTGATCTATCTTAACAATACTAGACCTGACGTTGTGCACGCTATCTAGTAACTCAGCCAATACATTTCTTGTCCCATTATGTTTATAAACAAGTCGCTTATCACATTCTTCATTATTTAAAATCTGCTCCAAGAAAGGGTATTTTCTTCCCTGCCAACCAATCTCTTTAGATACAAACTTTTAAGCGATTTTGATTGGGCTAGTTGCAAAGATTCTAGAAAATCTGTAACTTAGTACTTGATTTACATAGTAAGATCTCTTGTTTTGTGGAAATCAAACCATATTAAGAAGTTCTTCTGAAGGTGAATATTGTGTTTTTGCATCCACAACATGCGAAATTCAATGGTATCTTCATCTTAATTGTGAGCACACCCCAACTATTTTATGTGACAATCAATCTACTCTTCATATTCATATTGCTTCAAATCAATTTTTTCATGAAAGAACAAAGTATACCGAGATTGTATGTCACCTTGTCAGAGGAAAGGTGCTTGATGAAGTGCTTAAACTTCTCTCTTGTCCCTATTTCTTCAGTTAACCAACTCATTGATATTCTCACCAAACCTCTTCCTCCAACCAGCTCCTACAATGTATGTTCCAAAGCTGGGTGTGATAAATGTCCACTCCCGGCTTTAGGGGAATTTTAGAATCATCTTTGTTATATCTTGTAAGTCGTTTTTGTTTTTTTTTTTCTAATGCCGTTGTATGTTTTTGATTTTCTTATACCGCCCTCGTATCTTCCTTTCATGTGTTTCTCTCTTTTATGTAAACTGTTGTTGTATTCTTTCTCTATCTGAATGAGAGATTTCTTTTGCAAAATAAATTTTTTTGTTGCCCTTCTTTCCTTTCCCTCCTTTCTTGCTGTTATGTGATTGTCAAAAGGTGGTCACCCATTGACGAGCTCCACTTAATGCTTGTTATTAGGGATGTCACTTTACTCTAAAATGATAACCAACACCATGGAAGAGTGTCATGAGCTAACACCTAAGAATTTAATTCTAATAACCAGATTTTAGTTAGTACGGGAGATATTGTGCCATTGATTGATATTTTGGTTTGTAGGAGTGAAATAGGAAAAGTTGGAGCTAAAATTAACATTTCACAAAAGGGAAGGACAACAAATGATTTTTTTTAATTAAATGATCAAAATAAACAATTTTTCAATTTAAACGACTAAAATCATATTTAAACCTTTTAAGAAACTTTTAAGAATTATATCACTCAAATATATGGTAACAAATACTAAGTAGACTAAAGTAATGAAAAATTTAATGGGAGAATTATAAATAATATATCAAATATGGTGGATTAGAAAGACAGTTAAACCTTATTTATTTTATATAAAAAGTATTATTGATATTAGAATTTATTACTTTATGAATCAGTGTCATTTTCACCAATAAGATTTCATAAAAAGAAAAGTAAGAAAAAAATAAGTACCTCAAAATAAATGAATTAAAAAAACTAGACTTTTAGAGTGTTTTAAATTAAAAGAAGTAGAAGAATGGGAAAGGTTAAATTTTATTTTCATTATATTTGTGCTTCAGGATTTGTAATTTTGATTAAGTAAAATAGAAATAACAAGATTAAAGTTATAATTTGTAAGTTGACCTCGCTTTTTTCTATAGCACATTCTTTCTTTTTCTGTTCAATTTTAATTTGAGGTGGATCTACGTTTTATTTTCAAATTTTATTTTTTTCCTAATAAAAAATATATACTACTTTTTCTCGTGCAATTTCTTTTTTTTTTTCTTTCTATTTTTAACTTTCATTAAAACAAACAAAGTGTGAAAGTTTAAAGTGTTAACTAATATATTGCAACTAGCTAAGTAGAAATCATTTTCTTAAAAAAACTAAAAAAGATTTTAAAGAAATAATTTTAAATATAATTTTGAAAATAGTTGTTATATAAAGTAGTAAATTTGTTAAACAAAACTAGATAATGACACTCTAAAAAAGATTTAATTAATTCTTCTAAAATTAAAGGGTGTCATAATGATCTTTTGATATGCAGTCAAGATCAGATATGACGATGTATTTTCATTAAATTTAACGTAAGGTTCTACAATAAATCACGGTTTATCATTTTTTAATTTGCTGAAAGATTCATAATTGAATTTGATGATTTTTTCTTTAGTTTTCAACATAAAACATACTGTATTATTTAATAACAGAAAAGTATTCAAATTCAACATGAGAATCATTATTTTACATCTATCCTGTAGTTGCAAATGTAGCGATTTTCAAATTTCTTTGGACAAATATGAAGACCCAGATGTGTGTTATAGTTTATACAGACTTTTGTCAATAATCTTGTTTGCTTGATTTGAAGGGGGAAAGCTTATCAGCTGCAAGATTGGCACAGAAGTTCTACCCAATTATCAAAGCTACAGACGCTAAATTGGGCAGTGCAAGAACAGAAGATGCGTAAGTATAAAATGTCTGAAACTCATTATTGCCATCATTGGTTGAAAATCAGCACTTACATTTGACATGAATAAGTTAACACTACTGGATATGGTGAATAAAATTTATGGGCATGCATGCAGGGTGCTGTGCCAGAATGGGACTTTGGATCCCAAGAAGGTGAAGGGAAAAATCGTGGTATGTCTCCGAGGGATAAATGCGAGAGTGGACAAAGGAGAGCAAGCTTTACTAGCTGGTGCTGTGGGAATGGTCCTTGCTAATGACAAGGCCAGTGGCAATGAAATTATAGCTGATCCTCATGTTCTTCCTGCTTCTCATATCAATTTCACTGATGGTATTGCTGTCTTTAATTACATCAACTCAACCAGGTAAGATACCATTCTAATCTCCCACTTATTAATACAATACCTTATGCTATTATGACTTATTTGGAATTTCACTATACTATTTTCAAACAGAATATATGAATTGCAATTGAACTTTCAATGTGTGGTGAAATAAGCAAAGTATTGACCTGACCACTTGATTGTTATTTTTTGAGCAATGTAAGGGTAATCATGAAACTCAGCTTTTCAACATTGACTTGACCACTTCATAATCTTTGCTAGGTTCCCAGTGGCGTATATTACACATCCAAAGACTCAATTGGATACTAAGCCAGCCCCATTTATGGCTGCTTTTTCATCAAAAGGACCAAATACTGTCGTGCCAGAGATCCTAAAGGTGGCATTACTCACAAACTGTAATTTTCCTTGAAATTTGTTGTCATGGCTTTGATATATAAGTATCTAACGACTCTACTTTGTCCCAATATTCAGCCTGATGTCACTGCACCGGGAGTGTCAGTTATAGCAGCCTATACTGAAGCCCAAGGACCAACCAATCAAGTGTTTGATAAGCGCCGGATTCCGTATAATTCAGTTTCAGGCACATCAATGTCGTGCCCTCATGTTGCAGGCATTGTGGCACTGTTGAGAGCCTCGTATCCTTCGTGGAGTCCTGCTGCTATTAAGTCAGCAATCATGACCACAGGTGAGTGAGTGACATGACATGTTCTTCAAGGTTTCTCACACTTCTAATCCTTTTTCCTGAAACCAATTTACAATAAATGTCTTTACAAAACTTAGACACACTTACGTTCGTATTGTTCGTTAATCAGAATTGTGGTTTCATCTCAATTATCTGCTTACTGTTGTTGGCCTTTAATAGATACCTTTATTACATGGATTATCAAAATAATCTCCAATTCTAATTTGTGAAACAAAGGTTATCACGATTAAACAGTAAAAAAAAATTATGAAGCTGCATCTAAGTTTTGTCATAAAATATGTTGGAAATATAGAGCTTGGCATCTCAAAATTTTTATACATATATATCGAAAGCAAAATGGATTAGTTAGAGGTAAATGATCTACAAGTTGATAATTTGTCCTCTGCTACTTTCAGCCACAACACTCGATAATGAAGTGGAGCCCCTGCTGAATGCTACTGATGGCAGGGCAACACCATTCAGTTATGGGGCAGGACATGTTCAACCAAACACAGCAATGGATCCCGGATTAGTTTATGACACAACAATTGGTGATTACCTAAACTTCTTATGTGCTTTAGGTTACAACGGGACAAAAATCTCAGTGTTCACAGAAGGTCCATCATATGTGTGCCGCAAGAAATTTAGTCTCCTCAACCTGAACTATCCCTCAATCACAGTCCCAAATCTCTCTGGGTCAGTGACAGTTACGAGGACATTGAAAAATGTTGGTTCTCCAGGGACGTACATTGCTCACGTTCAAAAGCCGAATGGAATCACTGTTTCTGTGAAGCCAAGCATCTTGAACTTCACAAAAGTTGGTGAAGAAAAACGCTTTAAAGTAACCTTTAAGATCGTGAAAGGAAAAGCTACGAATAACTACGTGTTTGGAAAACTGATATGGTCAGATGGCAAGCATTATGTCAGGAGTCCAATAGTTGTGAAGGCCCTCACGAGTAGAAATTGTAGTTGATGCAATTGAGTTTAATTTGCACTTCTGATTGATTGTTAGAGTTGTCTAAGTTGTATTGTATATCTTCTAAATTTGTGCTTCTTTAAGAGTTATCTCTTACATTAATTGATAAAGAAACCCGCAAGTGGCTTTTTTTAGCATATATTTTACTAGCTCTACTTTTAATGTGATTCCAAGGAGAATCAAAACCTAACTCGTTCATCCTCCTAGTTATAAAATCTGGGAAGTTTCTTACTCCTAGCCATATTTCAAGTTTCTTTCATGATATGTTAAAACTTGGAGAGGTAGTCTATGATGTAGAATATTGGTTTAGTTCAATTTGTTTCTAGAATTTCGTACATAAGAAGTTTTGACTTTGTAGAGAGGGAAGAACTATGATACGAAATATTTAATATATAACATATTGAATATATGATTTGCAATTGACTGATTGATTTCTAGTATTTGTTTAAATGTGATCGTTGGTAAGCTGGGCTGGAGTCAGATTCCTGAGTACAACGTGTTTCAATGCATGAGTTTCAATGCGGAAGCTGATGGATCAAGGAGGTATGAGTTCCTTGTAGGTGCATGAAAGGTATGAAGAGTGATTGGTTGGACCATATCACTTGGAGAAAGGTGGAGGTGAAGATCAAAATGTCTAAACTAGAGAGAGTAGACAAGGGAGTAGAAGCTTGCAATATTTGGCAGCATTTTACTCATAAAATTGATCTTACAAAACATGAGTCAAGCACTCTATTATATAGGTGTAAGTGCCTTGGAGAACAAGGAGTAAGGGTAGGATAGGGAATACACAAAAGAGTGGCTGCTAGGGTTTTGACTAAAGTCAATGCCGCATCATAGGAGCAAAGTTCTAGAAGCTAGGTTAACTTCTTACCCTAAAAGGCTTTACTCAATCTACAATGATAAGCACACCTCCCACATTATGCTAAAGGAACCCTATTCTACTGAAATTACAAATAAAGAAACTAGCTCTCATGGATTGGGATTTACTTCTTGTGGTCCTCTTTGAACATATAAAGAAAAGTTTATCTGCCATCAGTAGCAGATTCCCAATCTTCTTGAATCCTCTTTGCCATGGACCTAGTTGTTGGATTTGAACTAGGGCCTGAGCTTGGGTCTCTTCCATCAAATTCTCTTAGTATTCAAAAGTGGTAATTGGTGCGGATTATATGTGAATTATAGTGAGAGAATGACCAAGGGAGAGGATGCACCTAATTGTAATTTAAATTCAATTTTTTTCCTACATTTGATAAGTGAGGTGACACTTATCCCCGATTGAGCAAGTAGATCTAACACTTTTAACTAGTGCTAATTGTGTTTCAAATGTCTAATTGGAGAGAACACTCCCTTCATGTGTGGCACGAGGATAAAGAACTATACCAATTAAGGTTTGAATGCATTTTGAATACATGTATTCCTAGGCCCACTTAACACTTACACTCTATTCTACTTAGCCCAAATTATTTATATTCTATACATGTCATAGCCAGCTAAAAAATGGGAGTGTCTTGGGATTACTATGATTAGTAAAGACCTATTTTTTATGAGGTGTTTCTTTTTGCACCCTATCACTCTTCTTTTAGCACCCAACCATTTTTTGAACTATCCAAACTATTTTTATTTTTACTTGAAGACATAGCTTCCATGACTTTCATTACAGTGTGTGGGTTTGCATTTTAAGTCGTTTGTTAAATCCACAAAAAGAAAAGCTTGTTAAGGCATGAACAAACATGGTCATGCACTTAGGTAACATCACAAGTAACATGTGTATATGTGATACTTGTGACCAATGTTGTTAAAATCGTAACTCGTAGATGGACCGGAGAGGGAAACAAAACTCGTAACTCGGGGATCGTAAATCGACTCGGAAGAGTTACTATCAAAGTTATTATACATAACATAATTAAAAATAGACTCATAATTCATGAAATGGTCCAAATATATAACATAACTAAATGGTCCAAATACATAACATAATTAAAAGTAGATTCAACATAATGTTTAATACAAATAAACTATCCAATTAAATCATTCACACTAATCATAGGATAATCATCGTGGTCCTCCAAAAGATCTTCATTTTCATTATCATCAATTGGAAGAACTTCTAAATCATCATCAATTGGAGGAACCTCCAAATCATTTGTTGCTCCTCTACTAGCATCATCTTCTCCAACTTCAAGTAATATGTCTTCATCTAAACCATATAATGTTTCATTTTCCTCCACAGTC
>Ga0123342_1009101_pt1 | contig 12086 bp, 5 predicted proteins | sample Turbeawhitnodule_FD_89960 | JGI IMG/M metagenome (GOLD analysis project Ga0123342, IMG submission 89960) | Root nodule microbial communities of legume samples collected from Mexico - Turtle bean Mexico white nodule | ecosystem: Host-associated > Plants > Roots > Nodule | place: Mexico: Nepantla... | reverse complement strand
GGCTCAGACTGCTCACCCCGATGGTTTCATCCGTATCATTGGATTTGACAACGTTCGTCAAGTGCAGTGCATCAGTTTCATTGCCTACAAGCCACCAGGCTACTAAGTCTCCAAAATTTCCCATTTCATTTTGCTTTTTTGTTGCCCAGATTATCCTCATCCGAAACCTAGAGCCTAATCCTTCTGCGTAAGGAAATTTATTTAATGAGATGACCTCTCTCAACATATGTTTTATATATATTTATATATATGTATCTGGGATGGAACCAATTACCATTTGCTTTCTGATATTCACATTCTGTACTTTTGGTTTCTGTTATCAGATATGAAAGGATGAGAAATTAATGAATTATCTGCTGATTTTTTGTTCCTATGCTCCCAAATAACTTCATGAACCATTACTAGTTTAATTGTGCCAATAAATGAAGGCTAATAGAGGAACTCATGCTGGATATTCGAGTAGGCACCGTGGTTGAGCTTTAGCCTTTACTTTGTCACACACATGTAATGTATGAATGTTCTAAGAATTATTCCACTTCCAAAACTAAATAAGAATTCCATAATTTTTTAAAACAATGATATATACTGGTTTAGTATATAGCATGCAGCCACTGTATTGATCAACAACTACCAAATCGTTTTGTTAAATATGTGCAAAGAAAGAGACGTACAAATTCAAAGTTGTGTTTGTTTCCAAGCAATAAGTACCAATTGCCAATAAACCATTTGGTTTGATTCCATTGCTACTCTCACTGCAATTTTCAAATTATGATTTGGAAAGCAGCACCAAAAAACATGATTTGGTCATGATGAGCTGGTTCTACCAAATTTTACCATTTTTTTCTAGAATTACCAGAATCTCATAAATTATCTACAATTAATTTGAAGAAGATTCTCTTATCTATTTTTAAGAAAATCAATAAATACAAATAAACAACTAAAATAATTAATTATTATATTGATTTTTTTTTATATATATAAAAACTTTCATGTTAGACATCACTATGCAACTTGACATCTCAGATAGACCGACATCTCATATAACAACAATCCTCTATCATCACATGAATAATGATTAAATTAGAGATCATTTTATAAACAAAAAATTATTGATATCTAAAATAATTTCTACTATTGATAAAAATTTATAAAAGTAGTTTTTAAATTGGTATCTAACCATTAACTACTTTATATTCTAAACTAGTCTTCATTAGTCTTTTAAAAACTAATTTAGAATCTAAAATATTAGTAATTAAAATCTTGATAACTAATTTAGATATACTAATATATAAACTATTTTATAAATTTTTATTAATAATTTAGATATCAATAATTTTTTTATTTTTTAAAATAGTACCTAATTTAGTTAACATAGTAAATAATAATTATTTTTTAAATTTTATTTTTATTTAATAAATTTTATTTTTATTTAATAAATTTTTTTAATAGTTATTGATTAGCAAACTGAATCCTTTGGATGGATTAATATTTATAGTGAACCCTTTTGATAACTACATTTGTGAACAAGGATACTCCTATAAGATATAGAAACGGATAAGAAGTTTCACCTACTTTACCTCCACGACCACATCATCATTCAATGTCATGAATATACAAATCAATTGGACTTTCTTTTCAAATATTTATTTGTGGATAAGAATATGCTTATATTCTACAACATATGATTCTTTCAATCCAACGTTAAATAAAATAATTCTTAGTAGATGAAGAATGCGAACTTTCATATAATGTACGAATCATATAATACTTTATTAATCAACTTCATTTTAATGGATATACCACACTTTTAAATGCAGAATTCTGTCTAAAAGAAAATACTAACTATAAGATAATTGTTAGTACTAAAAATTTAATAATTAAGTCTCATATTTTATAAAAAAAATATTAAGTTAGCATCTAAGACCTATTATTAGAGTCCATACTTATTTTAAGGATTTTCTTTTAAGAAAATTTATTCAAAAGTAAAAAGTAAAAATAAAATAAAATTGCAGCTATCCATGGATACTCGAACGTATAAAAAAAATCATTGATATTTTTTGGTGAATACTAAAATAATAGTGAAACGAGTAGTGGAATGAATTTTTGAAATAGAAACTTTATCTATACCATCTCTACTGTGATCCACTGATAACTCAACGAGAAGGATATTAATTTAAGCAAATTTTAATCACTTCAACTTTCTTTGATTATTATTATTAGAAAAATACTTTCATAGTTTTAAATTTAAGTACCTTTTTAATATATACATATATATATATATATATATAAAATAGGAATATTCAATTAACTCAACTACTATTCTTTATCGGTAGGAAGTGGTTAATTTTTTTTATATTTTAATTAAAAGATAGTGTATGTTTATTTAAGAAATCTAACTCTTTTTGTACATACTTTTAATGGTTACTTATTTATCAATCTTGTTAATTTATTTTAACCCAAATGAATAATTTGACTATGTACTCCGTTCAAGTTTATGCCGTTTGAGTTGTGAGCTTATCATGATATAAGGGTATCCTTACAATTTTCAAATAAGTTCTACAACATATCATGTTAAAGTTTTGTGGACAGAAAGGAAACTTCAAAACTACTTTAAGAAGATAAGTGTTATACAATTGTGTGGTCTAAACAGTCAAGGCATTGTGACTCCATCATAGCAAAAAGGAAAATCCAAAACAAGACATCCTCATGGATGCTTGAGGTTGAGAAATAGGTAATGTGATGTGATTCATGATTTGTTTGGTTGCTTCCTTTGCATTTTGTGAAAGAAGGATCAAATAACTTGCTATAAAAAGATTCTAAATAGATAACAACATATTAGTAATTTGTTTTTGTTTTTATTTTTATTTCGGTCTATTCAAATAGATACAGATTCCTATATGTAGATTTCACAAGTTTAAGTCACAAAAATAGCTTTCAAAACGATAAGGAAGATTGCCCATGTGCTTAGAAGAAAAATTGCAATTCACCAAGTGGTTGGAAATGCTAGTTTACAAATTGTACCATATGGCACCGAGAGGTCTTCATCAAGATCATTGATTGAATACCCTTCTGGTGATGTGGTCGACATAGTTTTCATAGACTCAACAAATAGTCCTTAACAGAACATGATTAATGTGATCACAGTATAAAATGTTACCTAAACTCAGAGGCTAACTCGATAACTTGTCCTAATCTCAGTCCAATATTAAAGGTCCATCATGATCTTATACATGTGCACACCAACCAAGACAAAGGTATGCATTAAAAAATATTTATTACTCTCGCATGCCTCATACCAAGCATTAACTTAGGCATCGGATTAACTTTTGCAGGTACTCCACCCACACCAACTGAAGACCAAAGATCACATGAAATCATTAGTTAGGACTAGCACTAGCGCAAGGAGATAAAAGAAGAATTGAGACCTTCCCAACCTTTTATAAGACAATTGGGGCCCACTGTGGAACCGAGAAGGATTTGAAGAAGATTTATGGTAGCAACAAGGAGGAAGAAGAACGAACAATGAACAATTAACAATGATGCAAGGCGATCAAATCACCCTACCTTTGGCACTTCAGCTAAAGATGGTTGACATGAAGAGAATGAACAAAGAGGAGCTTCGAGATCTCAGAAAAGAGAACAAGGAGATGGGAAGAAGATTGGTCGAAGGATCCAAAGGCCTCAATGAAAAGGAGGTCAAGCATAACATGAACCCAATAGACACCCCGTGACCTCCCATCAGCCATGACCAAACCACCTCAGTTTGGAAGTGAAAATATTGAGTTCAAGTTAAACATTTCCGCCAACGCCTACACAATCGGAGGAACACATCGACATCCCTTTGCCGATGGCATCATGTAAGCCCAACTACCACACAACTTGAAGGGACGAACCATTCACCAATACAATGGGATGACAGACCCAGACGAACACCTTGACAGGTATATTACTCATATGAGTTTATACACATTCTCAACACCCGAACCATCAAAATTTGGTACCTCGTCATGGACGCAAATATGTCCTACAACATTCTGCTTGGCAAACCATCCCTAAACGAACTGGGCATTATAGTGGCCACCCCCACCTAGCCATGAAATTCCCCTCGACTTCCAGAGATATCGTCACCGTGCAAGTTGATCAACGAATGTCTAGGGAATGTTATGAGGCTAGCCTTCGCGTAGAGTAGATGCTCAAGGCCAAACCCTCATCACAAAGCATGAGCATCATGGCTATGGTTGATCTAGACCCCAAGAATAAGGATGAGCTCCCCATCCAACTTCAAGGAGATGACCATGTTACACGCATAGGGACTTCGTTGTCCAAGGTTGAGGTTGAGACCATATCACAACGAACAATGTTGATCTCTTAGCATGGACCACGATCAAGATGCTAGATGTTGATCCTTATGTGATCTCACACAGGCTATGTATCCACCTAGATGCTAGACCCATTTCGCAAAAAAAAAAGTTGGAAGATGATAAATGAGAGCGACGAAGGAAGAAGTCGAGAAGCTATTGGATTTCGGGTTCATAGAGGAAGCCAAATACACCACCAGGTTATCGAATGTGATCATGGTTAAGAAGCAAAGCAGAAAGTGGAGAATGTGTACTGACTACACAGATCTCGAAAATGCATGCCTGAAGGATACGTACCGGTTACCAAGTATTGATCGACTGATGGACAAGGCGGCAGGGCAGAAGATCCTTAGCTTCCTTTATGCTTACTCAAGTTACAACCAAATATGGATACATCATGGAGATAAAGAAAATATGACGTTCATGACGAACGAGGCTAACTTCTTTTACGAGGTCATATCGTTCGACCTCAAAAATGCAGGAGCGACGTATCAAAGGCGCATGGATAAGGTATTTTAAGGCCTCATAGGCCAAAGTGTAGAAGTTTAAGTGGATGACATCGTTGTCAAGTCCAAAACATGCGAAAAACACGTCAAGATTAAACTTGTTAGACGACTCTACATTACTAAAGTTGTTAGAGGGTCTCATAAAGTTAGGCTCATTGAATGGTCTCTATGTTCAAAAGAATAAAATCAATTGAATTTCATGTTGGCAGATTGTTGATGCATGAGGGTGTTGAAATGCATATGGGTACTAGATGTTGAAAGTAGTGTTCCATCACCTAATCAAGTAATAAGATCAAGTGTTGGAAGAAAAATTGGTTAAGGAAGATGGGGAAGCAAAACTGATTAAAGAAGACCCAATTTCAATGAGACAAAGCTCATTAAACACTTCTGCAGAGTTTCCTTTCTATTTCAAATTCAAGTGTGAAATACATGAGGCAAGGAATTCTATTTATAGGAGAGAGTGTCTTAGAGAGCAAGATAGATGGGTATGGGTGTCATTTGTGAGAAACCTTCTAGAAAGTATATCAAAGTGGAAAGCCTCCCAAGCTAGCCTACATCTTATAAAAACTAGGTTAAAAACCCTAATCCTAGGTGCATTGTCATGAAAAGTGGGTTTTGGCCCAAGCCCAAACTATACTAAGTGCACCCTACTCTAGCTTATTCTTCAATTTAGACCCCCAAAGTGAGCCCAATTTATTTACATAAAATTGTCTTTTTAAAAGACAAGAAGAAAGAACGTTTGATGTTTTGGCCTATGTTAGTTCTTCTTCTGTTGAGGTTATTCTAAAGTTTGGTGGGGTCTTCTCTTGGATGCTGAGATGATTGACTTAATTGTGAAGTGTCTATTGTGTCCTTGGTTATCATATATGATAAAATTTGTTTAAGCAAGATAATTCTGAAAAAGATATTTTTGTTTCCTAAAAACACACTCTTAATATCTTTTTAGTTCCACAAAACTTGCGAATAAAGCCTTTTTGTTTTCAAATATTACATTACTTTGATTAAATGCTTTTCTAACAAATATATGTATTCTAAAGATTTAATTTTTTGCAATTAACTGTTTTAAACAAAATTTGCTACATGTTCAATTTGTTCATTGAACTACCTATCGTTAACAAAAGTTGTAGATGTTTAATTGTTCTACTACTTATTGCAGTTATACAAAACATTATTACATCATTCAAAATCTCAAATAAAACATTCAGCTTATTTTTGTTATCATGAAACATAAACTTCGCATATGATCTTATGGTCATCAAACTGTCTAGTGTGATATAGATCATCCATGAGCTCAATAGACTGTCCATGAGCTCAAGAGACTGTCTAGAGGCTTAACAGACATTTTAGACAAATAATCCACGTCATCTAGGATCTCAACAAATTCTTACTCTTTTTTTCCTTTAATTCAAACAACTCAACTTTTCAGTCCCTTTTTGTTTCATTTCTTTCTCTTTTTATCCCTGTCCCAGTCAAACTAAACCCTTGAAATAAATTAGTTGAGACAAAAGGAGCTCAAATTTCTCTCCAAAAAATAGAAAGATAGAGTGGAAGATGAAGGACACACAAGTCATAAATTAAGTTGATTATTTTTTTAAGACTATTTTAAATTTTAAGAACACAAGTTAAAGTAAAAACAAAAAGGTGAGTTACTCTCTATGTACTCAAAACCTAACAAAGAAATGAAAGATAAAAGGGAAACAATGCATAATAGCCACTTGCTTTTGTTGGGACCAGAACAAAACAAAAGGGTCATTATTGTTGAGGGGACTAAGATAAGGACTCTACTGTGAGCATTTGGCTCATATACACTTCAAAAATGTGGTGCAGATGGGGATGAAGAGAAGTGGAGAAAATGAAGACCAATTTTTCAATTTCTCAATCAATCAATCCATGACGACGCAGTCCTTTTGGATGTGATTCCCATGTGACCCACCAAGACTCATCATTCATCAAGTTCTAGGTTTTTGACCTTAAGACAAGTTCAATTACCCTAGAAAAATAGGTTTAGGATGACTTTTTCTTTCATCAACATTTTCTTTTTTAAAAAATTAATTAAACAAATTTAAGAAAAAATGTGCTACATGTCACTAAAAAAGTTGATGAACTGAGTTTAGAAAAATACGAATACATTAAAAATAAATGTCTCCTAAAAATAGTCTATAGTTTCAAAAATAATCACCACACAAAATAGTAACTTCTAGCCATAAAAATAGAAAACTAAAGATTGAGGGAAATGCAATAAGAAAAATATCAGGAGCTAATAAAGATCTACGTACTAAGAATTATAATGATCAATGTAGTTTTCTTTGCATTAAAGAACCCTAGAAAAATTATATGTTGTGATTCTTTTCTGACAAAAACAAGTCATACCCTATGAACCGGACCTGTGTTCATGGTCTCTTGTACTCAGTTTTGTTCTCTATAAATTAAAATACATGTCGTATTGCAAATATAATTACGAAAGGCTAGTAGCTGAGGAAAGTTACAAATTTTATGAAAATAGAGAATTAAATAATTTTTTTCTCAAAAATGGGCTGATACTTCACGCCCATGATATATAAAATAAAGTTTTCTTTATCAAAAATTTGTTTCTCAGTTTCTCCAAAGTTTTCGATTGTTGGACATTTTGATAATTAGAATTTCTTATGTTGTGTTTGGTATAGCCAATTTAATGTTTATGAGAAAGAACTTGAGTGTAGTTGTGAGGATTTTATGTATTTGGCATAAATGATTTAGAAAGAGTGTGGAGTGAGAAAATAATCTGAGATGGGGAGAAAGAAGATTTATAGGTTTTGTGTTTTTTTTATCCGTAATAAAAAATAAATAAATATGAATCACTTTAGGGATGATCCAATTCTTATACATGAATTTAACCATAACCTTCATCACAAGACTTACTCCAAAGTCTCTCTAAACCGAACTCTCATAACTAACCCAAAGGAAGACATCTAGGACAAACAGTCATACAACTTAAATGAATACGTCATTTCATATTGAATATATTTTATTGCACCCATTTCTGTTGTGCATGCTCAAATAATAATTTTCACAAGTTAAACCATAACTATTGTTGGAAGTGAATGAGAAAAGAAACATTCAAGTCGTAAAGAAAGGCAGAGACAAGAAGCTTGTGTGTCCATGAATGGTCTCCAACTGCTTGGAAAAAATTAGATACGTGGCTTTAATTCAACAACTTGGTGACTTTTAAGGTTGAGTAAGGTTCCAACACCTTTGCCTTCAAACCATTGCAACTCTGATGAAGACTTAATCTACCACCGTTTGTTCCAACATGAAGAAGCTTTTTCTTTAACACATAGGAGGAATTGGACAAGCAGGGTTAGGTTGTAAGGAATAAGACTAGACTTGTAGCCAAAAGATACTCATAGATTACACTTACGCTTTTGTAGCTCATTTAGGAGCAATACAAATTTTGTTGTCATTTGCTACCTTTGGTAAAATGAAATTATATCAAATGGATGTGAAAAACGCATTTTTCAATAGATTTGTCAAAGAAGAAGTTTACGCAACAACTCCCTGATTTTGAGTTATACTTTCTATAACATGTTTTCAAATTATGTATGTACCCAAACAAGCTCTTAGAACTTGGTATGAGTGTTTTAGTGTTTTTCTAAATGAAAATTATTTAAAAACATGGACAAGTAGACATACTATAGTTTACAAAGACTATTCAAATGAATTCATCATGCTTCAAATTTATGTTAATGGCATTATTTTTTGTGCAACTAATGAGCTTTTCTGTCAAGAGTTTTTAAGTTTTATGTCGACTGAGTTTGAAATGAGTATGGTAGGAGAACTTAGATTCTTCTTAGGATTTCAAATCAAGCAAGTAGACAATTTCATATAGATACATTAGATGTAGTATTAGATGAAATAAGTTAGATAATTACTTTAAAATTTCAAGTTAGACAATGCAAAATAGATGAGTCTGATGCATCCAACAACTTCTCTTCTCTTGATCTAGAGAAACAACTAAATCCAATGGACAACTCTCTTTACAAATACATGATTATGATTAAATCCCTACTCTATCTCAAAGCATCTAGGCCTAACATTATTTACTATGTCTTCCAATGTGCTCGTTTTCAATCTAAGAACAAGAAGTTAATTTAACTAATGTTGAAAGATTTTTTAGCTAAAAATTATTTTCACCTAATTAAAGAAGAAAAAACTAACTACAATGTTTCACCACATATAAAATTAATTTATACATAATTTATTTTTTTCTTTTGAAAAATTATATAAAATAATTTATATAAAATAATTACTATAATATACTTTTGCAATATAAAAAATATATTAATTATAATATATTTTTTAAATATTTTAAACATGTTTTATATAACAAATATTTTATTTTAGGTAAAAATATTAGAGTTAAATATAAACAAAATATTAATTATAATATACTTTTAAATATTTTAAGCTTTTTTATATAAAAAAAATCATTTTATGGAAAAAATATATTAAAATTATTTTTTATTCCTGAACTTTCATTCTGATGATGTGGATAATGACTTTTTTTCTGACATAAACGTTTTAATAAACTTCACGCCGAAAGAGAATTTGTCACATGACATAAATGTTAATGTGTGAGGATCCATTTCAATAGTTTCCATAGTATAAGGATCTAAGAAGTCTAAAATTTCAATGAGAAACTAAATTTCAAAATACATAAATGAAAAATATATTAAACCCTTAAATACTAATCCCAATATACATGTTATAAATATTTTATTTTAATCATAAGATTTTCCACACTTCTAAACAACCATTAAATAGAAGCAACTATTAATTAACTTAAAGAATTGTACTTAGGTAGCAAACTTCCTCGCCAATTCACCAAAATCTAGTAAGGTATTCAGTACTTCATCCTTATTCTCACATCATCTCTTCTTTATAAACTATTAGAAAGGAAATAAAGGAATTGAAACTTTAGTGAAAATAAAATTAAACTTTCATCCTAAATTCAGATGTTAAGTTTTATAATGATACCTAAATTTTTTTTTACATTATAATTAAAATAAAAAAAGAGATTAATTTTAAATATTTAAATGAAATTTTATTTATTGTTTTAATCTCTGAAATTCTAGATTAAATATGATTTTGATATTTCAAATTTAAAACATAAAATATTTGTCAATTAAATTTAAAAAGTGATGTTATATTTTTCGAGCTAACTAAAATAACTTTTTTTTAAACTACTTTAGTCTCTCAAATTTAATATTTAAGAATTAAAACCACTATTTTTTTTTAATTCAAGGAACTAAAGTAATAATTCATTTTAATTTAAAAGACCAACACTGAATCTATTTCAAATTTGAAGGTAAAAAACATAATCAAACCAAAAACGTTTTAAGAAGTCATTTGGGCGTTTCTTAATTTAAAAATTTAATACGTGAGAGATTATATTTCAAGAACGAAATAAACTATTTATTCTAAAAATAGTTATCAAAGGAAAATTGCACTTGAAGCACGTGGTGGATCACTTTGATGATGCCCCAAAGTTAGTGGGATTCAGAGCATAAAAATCACGAGATGTTTCACAACGCAACTGCACATCATAATCAAGCCAAAAGGTGAAAGCATGCTGAAGCATTTCATCAAACATTTGGCACCCACTTTTTCTGTGCGAAAATTATGATGATGCATGTTCATGGATTTGCACTCCTACAAACAACAAATTCCCGTTATCTTTCTCCCAAAATGGTTCCTCATTTTGCCACAAAAGTCAAAGGAGAACATGAGTTTGTCGAAACCTGCTTGGTGATGTCAAAAATTGTAGGTCTTGGTCTATGTTTCATGTTCCATTGTTGCATTTTCTTAGCCTTATTAAGGCTTTTGTAACAAGAAATCATCATCATGCCACTCATTTCTAAATAGTTATATGGTCTTTTTGTCTCTTAAAATCAAAACCCTGTTCCAGATCTTCATCATTGTTATAGTTTCAAATTTTGCAGAATATCTATATTATGCAATTTTTAAATTCAGAAGTGAAAAAAGAGTATTTTTGGACCGAAAGTTTTGTGTCGGTTTATTTTTTTGTGCTTTGATACCATTTGAGGTTTGTTTCTGAGATTTAGCATATTTTTTAAAATATATCTATATAAAAAATGTGTTTAACTAAGCTTAGTTACCTTAATATATTTTTTTTCGTGACCAGTAGTTATTAAATTGATGTTATAATGTTTAATATTTTGTTTAACTTCATTTTTGTAATAAAATATTTAAGATATTCAAAATATATTATTACTCGTGATTGAGTAGTTGATATAAAACTTATAAATAGGCATATTAATCTGTGCTAATTGTCTTTCTTATCTAAGAATTAAAGAGATTGAAATGTTGGTACTAATAAATATTTTATTATTGTTCCTACATGAATTAGAAATATTATTCTTTTTTACTTCTTTACTAAGCTTCTCAGTTGGGTGCTTTTTTTATTAGAAGATGCACACGGAGATCCCTACCACGTTTCTAAACAATTAAAGCAACAAAGTTAATTAAAAAATCAATTTCAATAAGCTTAGTGTTTTGAAAACACTACCTCTTTATAAAACACTAGCCTGTTTGATATGTTTCGGATTGTGAGAAACAAAATATGGTGATCTCGATCCTATATGGCTATCATGGCAGAAACAAAATTAAACATGTCTAAGAAAGGTTGATTTACAAAATTAATCACTGACATTGTTCATACCAAAAAAAACACAGCCACCGACCGAACATAAAATATTTTTAAACAAAACTAAAATTAAATTACCATAAAAAAGGAGAAAAAGAAAATACTATAAAAATTGCTTAGCAATGATCGGAAAAACGCACGCGGAAACAACACACATAATCACGAATCAACTGCAGAAAAATAAACGACACAAGATTTAACGTGGTTCGGTCGGCAAATGCAACCTACATCCACCCAGGCAACTATTAGGTTTACATTATATCCTGTTGCACACCAATTACAAGTACAATGATCTCTTTAAATAGAGATAAATAGAGATAATAAAGGGACATAATACTTAAGCCCACTCACTAAACATGTGTCTAGTCAGCCCAACCCAATTGGTCCTGGCTTCAAACCCAACAATCTCCCACTTGAAGCCACGGAACAATGTTCACCTACGCTTCAACTGTGTACATGGTGTCTTGTCAGCCCAACCCAATTGGTCTTGACTTCATACCAACAATCTTCCACTTGAAG
>Ga0123342_1009100_pt1 | contig 12087 bp, 10 predicted proteins | sample Turbeawhitnodule_FD_89960 | JGI IMG/M metagenome (GOLD analysis project Ga0123342, IMG submission 89960) | Root nodule microbial communities of legume samples collected from Mexico - Turtle bean Mexico white nodule | ecosystem: Host-associated > Plants > Roots > Nodule | place: Mexico: Nepantla... | reverse complement strand
TTTAATCCAACTTAATCTTGGGTAACTTTGTTTCTTGTGAAAACAAAAATTTAGTTTTAATAGTTTTAATTTTAAAAATTATTATTATATAAATTTTTTAATTTTTAACAAAATTAATTATTTAAAAAAAATGAACTGAACTTGCCAATACGGTTGGCAACTTCAATGGAGTGAAATTGTCAACCCAGTATCCAATTTTATTTACACTGAAGTTTCCAACCCAATTAGAAACTTTAATTAAAAAATAAAAAATGAGGAGATTAACAAATTTAATTGATGTTGCCTACACCATGGGCAACTTTAACCAAAAATTGCCTATTTCTTTAATTTTTTCTGCTTTTGCCCATTTACGTAAATATGAAAAAAAAAATACACCATTTTAGTGAAAAACCCGCATTAGCTAAAGGTTCGAAAAACAGCTATGTAAGTCCTTGACATAAATAAAACTACCAACCGTCACCTTCCTATATTTAATTCTCAACTGTCAACTAAGCTTAGCTTAGCACTCTTCATTATTCCCACTACTTGTTCTTGTATTTATATATACACACATATAAACAAGTTTCACCAAAGGAATACATAGCCAATATTGATTGTTTTCTGTTTTTGTGTCTCTAACACACTGATAATAGCCACACATTCTGGTGTGGGGAAAGGAAAATCTAAGGACAAGCATAAGCATAAGCATGTCGAAGTTGAGGGTAACCGTGAACTCAAAACTAACGGTTGTGTCAAGCAGACCCGTTACTTCGGGTAAGGTTCACACACTATCCGTGCTGGACCGTGGCATGGCTAGCCACACTCTGCATGTGATATTCTACTACATGAACGAGGATAACTGGTTTAAGTCCTTTGATTTGGGCCCTTTGAGGGAATCCTTGTCTGAGGTTCTGACTATGTACCCTGTTGTGACGGGTCGGTTGGTTCGAGGGGAGAATGGTGAGTGGCAAGTGAAGTGCAATGATGCGGGCGTTAGGACCACAAAGGCCACCGTGGATGCCACCCTTCATGAATGGCTCAAATCTGCATCTCACTCGGAGGAAAAGCTTCTGTTTACTTGGGATGATATGCCTGAGGAGGATCCCTCCACTTGGCCACCCTTTCGAATTCAGGTAGTGTTATTCACAGTCAAGATCAAGTGGTGCAGCTTTTTGATTGGCTGATTATGTTTATGTTATGTTTACTTCCAATCATTGATCTCTGTTGATGAAGTGTAGCTTTAGAGGAAAATATTGATATAAGAAACTGATTATTGGGTGGTGGTGTTGCAGATAAACAGCTTCAAAGAAGGAGGTGTGGCAATAGTGGTAAGTTGCAGTCACATGGTGACAGATCTAACTTTTCTAGCATCATTCTTCAAATCATGGGCGGAATTGCACCGCCACTTTCCCATCACCCACCCTTCCTTAATCGCTTCACTTCCTACTCGCGGCCATGCATCGTCATCACCACCTACAAAAACAGCCTCTCCAAAAGACTTTGCCACAGCCACCTTCAAGTTTTCCAGTTCAACCATCAAACAATGCCTCTCCAAAGTCCACGACTCGTGCCCCAACGCCACCCCATTTGACTTCCTGGCGGCTCTGTTTTGGACACGTGTTGCTCGTGTCAAACCTCCAAAAACTCAGGATCAAACTCACTCTCTGTGCCTCTGCACCGACTCGAGGAGTCTCCAAAAACCTTCCCTCCCAATCGGGTACTTGGGAAACGCCTTGCACTTTTCAACGCTCTCGAAGAAAGTGAAAGACGTTGAACTAGGAGGCGTAGTTAGTGCAGTGCATAGGCACCTGGAAGAGCTTTCAGAGGAAGAAATAGGGGCTGGCAATGAAGGGAAACGCGTGTATGGGAGTGAGTTAACTTGTGTCTGCATGGAGCAGTTGATGGTCGAGGAAGATGAGGAGTCGTTGTTATACGGTGCAGTGTTTGGAAGAAACGAGGAGAAGCCAGTTCATGTTTCGTGTTGGGTGGGGAATGTGGAGGGTGAAGGTTTAATCATGGTGATGCCTTGCTCGGAAGGAGGACTTTCAAGATCGGTGATGGTGATGCTGGCGGAGGAAGAAGTCGCTGAACTAAGCAAAGATGAAGCTATAATGGAGTTGGAGCCAGCGATGCTTCTTGCTGGTTGTGGAATGGACCATTGATTTTACGCTTTAACCTTAACTTTTTTCGGTTGGAAAACTTTTCTATAATACCAAATAATAAAAATCATACACTTCACAATTCTTTATAAAAATATAATAATATTTTAAATTAAAAAATAAAATAAACATTAATTTATTAGTGTATTAAGTGTTGTTTTTACATGGTGTTAATATTATAAGCACACTTTTCTGTTTCTTGTCTCTATCTTCTTCTGTATGTAAAGCTGGCATCTTTTACTTGTGGGACCAGACAACCATAAAGCTTCTGGAACACCTCTCACACGTGCTTAATTTGGAAGAACCAGAAACCTTTTCAACCAACCTGATATAGTCATGCTGCCAGTGTACCTGTATCAGTAAATTGTTTACGCCACTTTTGTTTATTTTTTATTTTTTAATAAATTAAATTCTATTGTGTTTGTTTGGTGTTTGGATTGGAAATGAGATTTGAGGGAGTGGATTTAGAGTGATTTGAAAGAAAAGTGAAGTTGTTTGGATTGTAGATTTATGAGGAAAGTTTATTGAATTTTGTGAATGATATGATAGTTGTATGAAAATTTTGACATTTTAATAGTATTATGTACATTTTTAATAATTATAAAATATATATTATAAATTAATTTTAATTTTATTATTATTTATTCTTATCAATATTAATTATTATTTATAATTTTTTTAATTATAGTTTTTATTTCATAAATTTATTATTAATATTTTTATTTTAATTATCATTTTATATATTTATTAATATTTTAATAATAATTATTATTTTTTATGTTGATAATATATATATATATTAATCAAATCTTCGCAATTCCTCGCAATTCTTTGCAAATATACGAAGAAATAAAGCTGGAATACATTATATTATTATTTTATTTCTTGATTTACGAACTTTCAGCGCATTTCTCACCTCATAATTTTCTGTCGTTGGATCCAAACATAGCATTAAGAAAAAAGGGGTTGCGTCAAAATAAGGTCAAGCAGATTTTTGGCAATTTAACTCCATAATAATTTGTATTTCAAATTTTATAATTTGAGTATTTTCTGAGTTAATAAATGATTTTCGAATTTTAGATAGTTTTCTAACAGTGGAATTTGTAATATTTTCTCCACTGTAGAATTTGTAATACTTCTACACGAAGATGACGAAGAATGTAGGAACTTTTAATTTTATTGAAGATAAATTTGACTTCATCAAATGGAGGTGAAAAAATTATGAAGGTGTGTAGAAAGAAATTATCCAGATTTTTTATGAACCATAAGAAAGAATAAAATATACATAACCCAAGGTTGCCTAACCTGTATACAAAAGTTATTTGGTATTTAAGTTTAATGGACAAAATACAATATAACCATCTTATTACCGACCAAAACTCTTTAACCAATATTATTAGTCTACCTTACTAAATGAAAAAAAAAATTACATCTTTTAAAGATTTTAGGATGCATTTTGTTAATTATTTTTATGAAATATTATATTTGTTCTTTTTATTTTACCATTTTCTAAATAATTGTTATTTCTACCCAATTATTGAGCATTTTAAACATTTCTCATAGTGAGAAAAACATAACTAGTAAGTGGAATCATAATAAAAATATATATAAACGAGGATATTAATTAAAAGTCTTAATTTATGAGTTATCTATTAAAATGAAGACATAGGTTATCACAATAACTCACTTTAATTATTTTGATAAAAAAAATATTTTATCATCTTTAAACATACTTCTAAATTACTTGCTAGCATTTGTCTTTTATTTTAACATAGTTTACCTGTGAAAGAGAAAAAAGTAAACATGCGAAAAAATAGAAAAAGAGTGACACTGCTATATGAACAGGTCTCCTTTTCCCTCACTGTAAAAGACTGAATATCAATGATAATAGTTATAATCTAGATAGCTTAATTTATCTTGAGATGGTGAATTTACCAACACCAATGCATGTTTGTGAGTGATGAGTGTGCTTTTAAATGCGATTGTGCATGATAAATAAAAATGAGCAGGGAAACATTGATTGAACAATGATGGATTTATTGGCTTGATCAAACAGTCTCATCATTTAACAACATGTGCATAATTAAGAACACAACAAGTTTTGCATAAGTTTTGCGATGGTGAGGCATAGAAGGAGATTAGAAACTGGTTATGCTTTTGGTGGGGTATCAGCAAACCTCCATGAACATCTAACAAATGCCTCAGTAGTTCGATTTCCTGCCACCTCAGATATTGGTACAGTGTCTGTTATATCCTCTAAATCATCTTTGCTGAGCTTCACTTCAAGTGAACCAATATTACTATCAAGATTTTTTATCTTGGTTGTTCCTACAACACATAAGAATTACAGAAACGTTAATTCACAGGAAAAAAACAATTCATATTATGAGCTCATGATCATGATGAAGGGGTTCCTGCATATGTTCAGACGACTCATGATTCAGAAATTACTCACCAATGTAACAAAAATCCTATTTCAAACCAACGCTATAAAGGAAATGATAGGAACAAATCCTATATGGCAAGAATGTCTTACAACAACAATGACGGAAGTCAAAATAGAAGATGAACACAGGTGATTTCTGTCTTAAGAAATTTGGAAGTTTATGTCATTTGAAATGTCAAGGACAAGGGGGACAACTTCGTTCAAAGAAAAACTGATATGGTATGTAATAAAAAAATAATATTATGTCAAATTAGTCTTGGTATGAAAAAAAGGATCATCACCTCTGACATAAAGAAATGCTTGTATATGAATGGGCTACCTTTATTCCTAAAAATTACTTCAATTGCCAAGAACTTTAATGTGAAAATGCGAGTGAAGAATATGTTTGGTACGAGCAATCTCGGTGGTGGAGGAATTCCCAGTGAGTACAATATCATCAACATAAATATCAAGGCAATGAATGTATTGTCATGAGCTTTAAAAATAGACCATGATCAACTTGAACTTGTTGATAACCAAAGGAGACAAGCAAAGTAGAGAGTTTTTCATACCATTTGCAACAATGTTGCAAACCATAGAGAGATTTCTTGAGCTTACAACATTGATTTGGGTTAGGACTATTGATCCCAGGAGAAATAACCATATACACATATTCAAATAGGCTCCCATGAAGAAATGTATTACTAATATAATATCCATTTGTTGGAGTTGCCAGTTTGACAAGCTAGAGAAGGAATGACACTTACGGTGGTCATCTTGAGAATAGGGGATCTGGAAGCAAGACCCCAAGAGCGAACCACAAAGAAGTGGTCATCAAGGCCTTTAAGAAAACAAATGATGAAATCCTGTGGGTTATAGGTTTTGGCGAAGCATAAGCAAGCATAGAAAGAATGATACTTGTCTAGCTCCTCCCAAAGGGTTTTAAGGGGTGAGTAATAATAAGAAATGTTTCAGGTCTCTTGTTTGAGACCTTACATTTCTTCCCTGCTCTGCTATTTGAAGCAAGACACTCTGGGAGAATCTTTCCCAGAGATCAGTCCAAATGTCATTGGCACGGTCGAAAAAGATCACACTTGAAGCAATGGAGGGAGACAAATAGTTTATGAGCCAGGACAATAGCAGTGTGTTGAAACGCTCTCAAGGAGAATAGAGTGGATCTACGAACGAAGAAACAAGTATGAGACCTGTTAAAGATCCTATTTTGTTTTTGGAAATTAAGGCCATATATATGAAGACCATGATTGGAAAATAAAAGTTTCTGTGTTTTATTATTACAATGTGTATAAATATATATGACCTAATAGGATAAGAAGAAAAGGTTAAAAAATTCCCATTTACAACTCACTTTTACAGCTCATTGTATTCTAGAAGATACCACATGTTTACAACTTACTAGAATTTGGTTGCTTACAGAAGGTAGTTCTTTTCCTATAAGACCCTTCCAATGCATTTTCAAAATAATTTCATATAATATAAAGTTGGCCACAACTCATAACAAATTTGATTCCGGTACAAAAAATACTCACCGGGGATGGGTACCACATCATCTCCTTGACCAAGAATCCAAGCAAGAGCAAGTTGTGAAGATGTATATCCGTGCTTCTCTGCCAATTTTTCTATCCTAGAATATAAGATTTTGTTCTTGTCAAGGTTCTCCCCTTGTAACCTTGGTTGTAATGCCTGCGGAAAGAAATGTTGGTGAACAATGAACAAGTCCAACTGTCACCAGAAGGATAAGAATGAAGCCCATACCAGAAAACTGTTTGCAGGTATACTTTCTGTGACAGCCTTGCCACCAAAAAATCCACGGCCAAGGGGACTATATGGCACTATTCCGATTCCAAGCTCCCTGTAAGTGTTGTTACAAAAGTCATATAATCAAGATTCACGAAGGAAATGAAAGAAATAACTTGGTCGAGTGTACACAAAGTAAAAGGGTAGCAATCGAAGCAACTAAAGCTATTTGATCAAAAGTTTATCTGTAGAAAATAAACAAATTTCTTCAATTGGAAGAAATTGGTTCCTAACCATTCATGTTTTCTATAATTGATAATTTATAAACTAAGGTTATATTATAATAAATTGAATGGCTGGATAATGATCAACAGAGAGAAAAAATAGAAGGCTGTAGAAACCAGAAGGAATCCTCAGTTACAGAGAATAATTAGAGCTAGTTACTAAGAGGCTGAGATAATTAGAAAAGCATGTTGCTTATAAACAAGAAAAAGGGTTGAGGAGTCATTTGTACATTTTTCTGCTAATAGGAGTTTTTCTCTCTATAATCTTGATCTAGTTTCTAATAACTTGCACTAGAGACTTCGACCATTTTCTATCAGGAGTGGAGGAAGGGATGTGCGGTGGAACATAGGATCCAGATGCAAAGTATAGAAGTTCCAGTGTGCGGTTTATAAAACCTTGAACTCTCCAATTACAAAAGTTACCTTTGTGACTGATTTTAACAAGTTTCTTTTCAAAACCGTCAATATATGTTACAGATATCTTGAATATGTGATTTCTTAAGAGCAAACCAACCTGAATGCCTATGATCCTTCCAACAAGAACCCTTAGAAAAACTCATAACATAATTTTTCATACCCATAGATAACTCAGAAAAACTGATAACATCAATTGTAAAAGCCTTTATACATATTTCTTTTTCATACCCATAGATAATCCACAAGTTCAACCTGCAAGGTAGAGCTTTAGGCAATCTAAACTTTCAAACTCTATTGTGACCGGGAAGTAAGAAATCAGTCAATTCTCCAAAGAGATAACATTTTACATCAGAGACACTATGGAGAAGTACCTGCAAAGTGGAATAATATCTTGCTCAATTTCACGAGTCCAAAGGGACCACTCCATTTGCACAGCAGTGATGGGATGAACTGCATGTGCCCTCCTAATTGTGTCAGGGCTGGCTTCTGACAATCCTATGTACCTTATCTTCCCCTCTTGCACCAGCTTTTTCAGCTCACCCATCTGTCATTTAAAGAAAACCCAACACCATATAAATCACAGAGTCACCACCTGAACCTCACATCAAGAAGTGGAAAGAAAAAAGTGTTTGATGGCACACTCACAGTGTCCTCGATTGGTACTGAGGTGTCAACACGGTGCTGATAATACAGATCAATGTAGCTCACACCAAGGCGTTCGAGGCTTCCCTCGCAACAGGATCGAACGTATTCAGGAGAACCGTCCACTATCACATTATTCGAAACCATTTTCACGATCCCAAACTTGGTGGCAATCTGAATTTGATCTCGAGGCAAGTCCCTGAGCGCCTGAGAGATAATCGAAATATCATGTTACTTTACATTGTCGATTGTTATTTGCTAAAGTGAAACAGACATGTTAAAAGTGTTAAGGTAGTTAACCTTTCCAACCAAAACTTCATTGACACGTGGTCCATAAACATCTGAAGTATCAAAGAAAGTGATCCCTTTGCTGAATGCGTATTTGATCAAAGAGATGCCAAATTCTTCAGGAACAGGATCATTGTAAACTCCACTTAGGCCCATACACCCAAATCCTAACTTAGAAACCTTATAAAAAAAAATGAATGGAACAAGACAAGGAAGACACCATATGAGAAGGAGTATTTGAGAGAAGCATATCAAATAAAAAATCCAACAACACAAAAACTAACCTCCAAGCCTTGGCTTCCAAGCTTCACTCGAGGAATATCTGCCATGTTTTTTGTTCCTCTGCAACTTTCTCTACAAATGTTCCAACTCACTCTCTTTCTTCTATTAGTCTTCACCTTAAAGTGCCCGGGGTTGGTGAACCTAACTCCCTTTAGCTACTTCAACTCAAAATAACAGTTTAATGTTAGATATTAAAATTTGTTATACAATTTCATTTTTTAATTTGGGATATTGTCACATTAACTCTTGAAATTGATGAAATTAAAATTAGATATTAATTTTTTATTTTATCCTTTACATTATTTTTAATATTAGCCAATTTCATTATAACTTCAACTTTGAAATTTTATTGCTTTACACAGATATTACTTTTCAAATAAACATGATTTATTATAAATTAAGTATTTTTTGTTGAAGAAACTAACATAATTGTCCATTAAATATTTTATGCTACCTTAATTTATATTAATATCAAAATTGATACTCCCTATTTATCATACTTCTAATTACAATCATAACGTTTAAACCTATAATTGTTAATTTAATATCTTCAAGCTAATAACTATTAATTTAATATAATATTAAATTATAATATTTAAGATACATTCATCTAAACATATCTTTATAGGTTACTAAATATTATTATTATAAAATTTATTTATATTTCGTAATTATTATTTAATATATATTTAATAGTTTGAATTCAAAAAGATATATAAATACGTGATAAGAGCATGTATTCAATTCAACTTAACTATATAATATTTTTTTCTTATAGTTCAAACATTCATCCTAATGCATAGAGTTTTGTAAACATCCTCTCTCTTTGGGATTTCTAATTCTCACTAGAAAGAATTCGATCCATACTATACGGAAGTAATTTAAAGTCTCAATCTATTTCATATAAGAATAATTATCATTCATTAAATATATAATGTTCTTACAAAAAGGCGAGAAACACTCTTTAAACTAAGTATGTTAACTTTTCAAGTTGAACTCTCAAATGGTATTCTTCAAATTGGACTATTCATGTTGGATGAGTCTGACTAGTTTATTAAGCTAGGCTAGATCCACTATATTTTTGGCTTATTCTCTTGGTCTCCTCCCACAGTTAGGTGCGTACCTGCAAAGCGTTCCGATGCCAAAGTTAGAAATGGTTCATATAATCATTAGATAAAATTCATTCTACTTACCTCTTAGACTGATGTCCTATTTATAGCATCTTCTTATTGGACATATAACCTATTTGAGCCTTTATTTTTCATCCAATATTATTTTAAACACACCTAGTTTGAGTCTTATTAAGTCGGACCTTTCTACCATATATATATATATATTTATATTTACTAAACCTTTCAACTATATTTTTCAATGCATCCTTTCGGTTATACCTTTCTACCCTAGCAGAAGACATATTAATCCTAATAAATATTCTGTTTGTAGATAAATGTGTTGTCATATAATTAGACAAATCATTGTTACCCATGTTATTAATAAATTAGTAAAAAAAAAACTTATTACAATAATCTCAAATTATCTTTCTTTAATATTTTTCGTATACTTGATTATCTATTTTAATTTAAAAACAACGTTAAACCACAATTTAAATTAATTATTCTAAATCTAAAATACAATTTGTATATTTGAAAATATTTATTTATAATATATATTTTTTTAATTATTATATTAACAAAGTAGAACAAGAAAATCAATTTTAATAATAAGTTAAATTTTGACCTGACAATCAAAGTTTTCATTGGCAACAAACATCACAACAATGAACCAAATCTTTGTTCTCGAAAAATTCTGACGACTTTGTTGAACTTTGATGGATACATTGACTTTAGATCATTATGTTTATTTCATCACTTAAAGATTTAATAACATGACATAATTAAACATTAATCACACACGCGCGTACACACGTGCATACACACGCACATACATGCTCTCACACATGTATGTTACACCTATTTCTTATTTGAATTTAGGGAGATTTTGTGTTGACACTCACAGGTTAGCCTTGCACAAGAGAAAGTCATAAAAGTGTCAACCAAGTATGTATTGACGAGATGAAGTAAAAATATAAGTTGAAAATACACTTACATAAGATCATCATATGGAACCAAGGACAAAGATCCACAAGTTGAAAGATACGATGGCTTGTGGAAGAAGTTTTATGACATAGTTGAGCATGCTAGTAGGAAAAGTAATACAATAGAACTTTTACATAAACATCTTGACACTTTTGTGTCCCAATACAGCAAAAGTCTACAACAAACTAGAAGATTCCTATAGGTCGTGAACAACCAACTTCAAGTAATGATACGACCGCAATCAACATGACAAAAATTATGGTCCGAAAAGGTTTCCCGATGTAAAAAATACATCTAGTAGACGTTCCCATTAATTCAACTTTGATTAGTGAAATGAATTATTTCTATTATTATTATAAATATATTAAAAATCATATGTGAAATATAATTTTGGAATTTACAAACATTTAAATTAGTGGTTTTTGTAATAAAGTTATAAAGAAAAATCAAATTATATAATAAATTAAAAAAAAATCAAAATGTGAAAACTTGTTTCATTAGTTGAAATCTAGAGAGGATTTCACTTGTTGAATAAAAATTCCATCCTTAATCTTGCGTGACAAGTGTAGAATGACTTTAAAGTTGTATAGCATCTTGTCAATTTTATTCTCAAATTTATTAGGCAGGCAAAAACAATGAAAAAAATGCATTTAAAGTCCAGGAATTAATACTAACCAAACATAAAAATATATTTAATTGTGTGTATTTTTCATTGATGTGATTATGCAGCCAACATCATCCTCACAAACTCTTCATAATCAACGAGGCCGTCACCATCTAAATCAGCCTCTTTCACCATTTGTGCCACTTCTTCCTCAGTCACCTTCTCTCCAATAGTTCTCATTACAGACCTCAACTGCACCCACACACATACACATTAACCCATTTTATTCAACAATTTAAATTAATTAACAAACACTCATAATTCTCCCATCAAATCAACAATTTAACCTCACTGGCTGATATATAACCATCTTGATCTTTGTCAAACACTCTGAAAGCTTCCTTCAGTTCCTCTTCTGCTTCACTTTCCTTCTCCCAATAATACAATACAATCAGCATGCATGATTCAAGGCTAGTTCATTTGTAATATGCATCTAAATCATGATTCAAGACTACAGTGTATGAAAATAAAGTTTTTTGAACTATGAGCATGTAATTTGTTTTGATGCACCTTCATTTTTCTGGCCATGAGATTCAAGAATTCTCCGAATTCTATGGTTCCGTTGCAGTCTGTATCCACTTCACTCATCATGATTTGCAACTCCTCCAGCGTTGGATTCTCATCTAGTGATCTGATCGCAGTGCCTAATTCTTCGATGTTTATGCAGCCTTTAACAGAACAGACATGGAATGAAGTGTATATAATCAAGAAAATTAAGAGAAAAAATTCAGCAATGAAAAGAAAACGAAAAGTATTATATATGAGTAACTGGTTTTAAGCAAATAACCCAGAAACAGACTTAAAGAAACACATACTTACCATCTCCATCTTTGTCAAAGAGACAAAAGGCCTCCAAAAACTCACCAATTTGTTCTTCCCTCAAGGCCTCCTTCATCCTCACTTTCTACAATAATACACAAATACCTAATTAACCTTCACCACAACACAAGCTCATTGCTCATATTATGCAGAGACGAGAGAGCATTCATGTCATATATATATATATATATATATATATATATATATATATATATATATATATATATATATTTTTTCTCTTTTTATTATTTTTTTTTGTGTAAGATTTTATATATTT
>Ga0123342_1009099_pt1 | contig 12087 bp, 4 predicted proteins | sample Turbeawhitnodule_FD_89960 | JGI IMG/M metagenome (GOLD analysis project Ga0123342, IMG submission 89960) | Root nodule microbial communities of legume samples collected from Mexico - Turtle bean Mexico white nodule | ecosystem: Host-associated > Plants > Roots > Nodule | place: Mexico: Nepantla... | reverse complement strand
TTATCATGATAAATTCATAATTATATAGATGATAGTTTTTCATCACAGGCTTAAGTTTAAGTTTGATCTTAACACTGATAAGTTTAAGTTTGATTTTAACAATGATATCAACAAGAACATGTGAAAGAAATTTGTGAATATTTACATTGGAGCAAAGTGAGGTTTGTTTTTAATTCAATTGTTTTTGGTTTATCATTGACAAGTGCTATAATTTTTTTTACAACATATTATTTTTTAAATATTAACACAAATAAAGAATAAAACTACAGAAGATATAGAAAAAATAATTGTACCCCACTATATGTCTACTGACTAGTGTGAGATATGATTTCCTACCAAAAAGATGATGGAAAAGAATATTAAGTTGATAGAAGTGGAAATGGTAATTTCTATATTAACTTAGATAACATTTCTCCATTAATTGGTGTGGGTTGTACAATTATGAAAATCTAACACAATCACATTTTTTTATTGACAAAAAAAGAATAAATAAATGTTGGGTATTTTAGGTATGCTCCAATCCTGCTACACTAGATAGGTTATAAGTTTTGCATAACCTCCAAAACATCTAATAAAAGGGATGTCTCTACCATCCAATCACCTAACAACTAACAATTTCCCTACACAACTAAGACAAATGAAGAACCTGCTACAACCCCAAAATAATATATATGTAGTATTGGCCACAATAAATAGTCAGGCAAACAAGAACCAATAAATCAAATTTCCAAACTGTGGCAACATAAATGGTTGGAAGCCTTATAATTTCAACACACGTCTGTGAACCATCCATATATCTTTTGTGGGAAAAAACCACCTGAAGAAAATTGTGCTTCCAACTTTTGTGAGCATATGATTAAACTAGATCAGTTGTCCAATTGATCCTTGTGTACCTATCATGATTGAGGTTTTCATTCTATCGAAGTCTCTGCTTTCAACAATTTTCAATTCCAACACCAAGAAATATTACTCAACCACATTTGATAATTATTGGGAGAGTTCATAAAGAAATTTCAACTATAATGATGTTATTTTAGAACCTAATATAGTTAGAGGGATAGTTTAAGATGTTGATGCTCGAATCCATATATTCAATAAAGAGTTGACATTTGTCCTTTTTGTTTGACTTATATATCTAGTGATAACTATTTCAAACAATGTCCATATTTTCTTTAATTATCACAATCTAATGTCCTTTATAATAACTTGTATGCTAATATTCATTTTAATGTCATGTTTAAGATCTTCAACAACCTCAGTAGCATGAACGAGTAATGTGTATGTTTTTGGAATCACAATCCATACAAAAATAAAGATATAAAAGGGAAAAAAAACTCAAATATACAATAAGAATTATGGGTGGCAATGCGGGTTGCCCCGCCTGCATAGGCCCGCCCTGTATTTGACCTGCAAAATGCGGGTCGGGTTGGTCCACCCCACGCAAGGAGTGCGAGCTCTTCTCACTGGCCCGTCCCGCATAAGAGGTAGCTAGCGGGCCTGCGGACCAGCCTGCATAAGCAAAATATTTTTTAAAAAAAATTAAAATTTCATTAATTATTAAAAAAACGTATTTCTGCGACTGAAAAATTAAAATTTTATTTTTTTAATTCCTTATGAGGCTCGGACACTTCTCTTAAATGGGCGTATCTGTGTCGGATACACGTATCGGTGAAGTGTTCAATTCAAAAAATATTTGTTGGATTTTTGAAAATTCTAACACGGTTCTAACACAATTTTAAAAGGTATAAATACAATAATTTTCTAAAAACACAAATTTATTGTATAAATTTTTATTATGATTATAAAAACAAGGAACAAATTATTTTGAACCAGTCATGAAAAATATCTTCCTGCTCCCAAAAGAATCTGAAACATACTTTTGCACATCAATATTTATTTTCAATTTATATAATTCAAAATTATATAATATATAGATCCATGTCCTACATTTTAGAGATTATACGTATCTCCGTGTCTGTATCCGTGTCGTGTCAGTTTCCGTATCCGTATCTATGCTACATATTCCTTCAATTAAGATAAAAATATGAATTCAAGTATGCGGATTGTTAGAAGGTTTGATTAAAAATAGTTAAAGTTTTGTTTTGCATCTATTTTCTATTTTTTCTATATATGTATGTAAATTTATCAGATTATCTTATCAAAGTTTTGTTACAAAATATTTTAATAAAGATGACTAATTTTTTAACAAGTATCTTATTGAAATCTCTTCTTTATATTATTTTTTTTATTAACAAATTTTAAATATAAGACTTTACTTAAAACTAAATTCACTATCATTCTTAATATTGACCCATTTAGATTATTAAAATAAAATATTCATTTTCTTAGTACATTAAGTTCAATGTTTTTAAAGTAAAATAAAATAAATGTCACATTACCATAACGGATGAGTAGGATGTGATTTTTTTTATAAAAAAAATAAAATAATTATTATTTTTTATTTATGCGGACTAGCAAACCAATCCACTCCGTCTCACTGTCTGTGCGGACTGCAAGTTATACGAAACAAATATAAACGAATCAACAGATTAAACTAGTCAGCTCACCCATATTTTTTTAATAACAAACTACTAACCAAACCGCATGGTGCACCTACATTATGAATTGAATATGGAGTCAAGGAGAGATGTCTAATGATAGATGTCTAATGATGGTTATTTACATTAAAAAGTCAATCATAATAATAACAATAATAATAAGTAGGTGCTTAAATTCTTGTATTCAATTATTATTTTGATAAGCTTTAAATTATATAAGCATCCCTGACGCAAGCTTTAAATTATATAACCATAACTGATAACTTCTAGGTAGTTTGTAGTAAGCCCGACATTGAGATAAAAAAAACATAGTAAATAAGTATGTATTATTTAATTATTGATCTTCAACTGTACTAATATTTTTTATTTTTTCTTTGTCCATGGTGTTTTCAAGACTTGAAATACGGAAACAAAGAAGTCAAAGAATCAATCCATCCTAAATTATTATAAATGTAAGTAATTCTTATTCTTCATAGGATCTTAATTTAATAGGTATATATTTTACATAATTAATTAACATAATATTGAATATTAAAAATTGTTAGAATTATGAAGATAATTTTTATTACTAAGCAAAATTGTATTCATAATTCAACTTACCTTACAGGTATTCAGAGAAAATGAATTGTATTAAACAAGGACAATGGGAGATGTTAGAGATAAATAAACATGTAGAATTTTTACAACTTTTGTTTATTTCAAAGTTTGAATAATGTAATTATTTATTTATGAATGCTTTTAATTTTAAATTATATTAGTTTGAGATTGGTTTTGATTTTATATATTGGAAATTTATCTCAACGGAAAATAAATTAAAAAATTACTTTTTTTTTCGACGAGGATAACAGTAACCAACTTAAAAAATGTAAACATGGATTATGATAGTATAAATTGGTTATTTAACTTCGATTATGTCTATAACTGATTTTAAAAATTATGTTAAAATTACATTTTTTTTATATTAGTTTTAACCAACGTTGAATAACTGGATTTTTAATGTCATGCCTTTGAATATGTATTTTGAAATTGATTCAGAATCCCTTATGGAGTCTATGTTGAATAAATTGTTGACATCATTGAAAAAATTAATCTAAGATGCATGCATGTAGTTATTTATATAACTAAATAAATGTAAAACATGCCAAAAAGCATTTTGTGAAAAAGAAATTTTGGAAGAATTTCAGAAAATTAAGTTGAATTTAGGCACAAAGAAAATGAAATTTCATTACTAGTAAGTAACAAAAAGTGAGATTTAGATTGAAGTCAAGGAAGGAAAACTCCTATCAAAAATCATAATCTCAATCCCAAATATCAAACAAAACACACCCAACACCTTAACCTAAATCATAACCCAACTCACAACAGAACAATGACATTATTTTCAATTATTATCCACCAAGTCTCAATTTTATTTATACAACAAAACCTGAATACAGTTCCTTGAATGTTCTTGATATTATTCTCTTAACAACATCGAAGTTGTATCCTAAAAATTAAAATTAACGAAATAAAACTTCAATTCTCACATGAAGAATAAGATTGCAGAAGTGTATCTAAGTTTTGTAGGAATGAACATGTGATTTATGAGTTGTTTTATTGAAGACAATGTTGTTGGTGTAAGATACGAGGAGTGATCATTCCCTATGGGCCTGATGTGTTCCTTGCATGGTTGAGAAGCAGCTGTGAGATCTCCCAAGTGGTCGACAACTGAAACGGTCTTTCGTCGGAGAATCCAAAGTTCGGAACAGAATCTGTTTGACGGCGAGGATGAAATCCTCGTTGGTGCTGTCGGGAGGAGAGGACGACCTGAACTGTTGGCAGAACCTCATGTGTCGTTTCAGAGCTTCGTCGGTTGTTATCATGATTTTCTCTCTCTCCCTCTCTTCTTTCACTGCCTCCGCACACAGCCCACAAATCCACCGCCCACCGTACCTCTCCCTCACGCGCCCAATGTACGCCTGCGTGCACTCCTCCACCAGCCCGCAGCAGCAGCACTTCACGGACGACACCGCCGCCTCCGCCGTTTCCGCAGTCATCTCCGCCGCCGTCATCGACTTTGTCTCTTTCAAAACCTTCGCCGCCATACCTACAAACCCATCAAATTAAATTAGAATTACACGAACAATTTCTAATAGCGGTTTTTTTAATAGCCTAGAGGAACAACAAGGCACACGAATTTTGCATGGTATTTGCTTAATTTGTGGATTTGATAACAAAATCTTGTTTGAGATGTTTTCTTATAACTTATTGACGTACCCGAAAATTCAGAAGGTGGAAGATGAATAGAAATAATGGAAAGATCTAGAAGAATGATGGAAATGAGATTTATCGCTCCTTCTCCCACTGAGTCTCTTCAACCTTCTCGCCGCCGAAAATCAAAAGCTCGAACAGCTTGTGGTACATCACAGACCCTTCACGGGCTCTCTTGGACAAATTCCTGAAACCGAATCCAGCACGAACACAGAATCAATAATTAACTGGTTTTTTGGGTGATGGATCTGTATTTGGTCCACAACATGTGCGAGTGCTGTGTTTTGTGTGTGACGAGGATTGAAGCAGAAGGGTGTGGATGTGTGGATAGATATAGATGCTGAGATGCAGATCTTTGTGTTGCTTTGCAATTTATTTATATTCAAAAGGGAAAAAAAATTCCAATCATTGGAGGGTTCGGTGGGCATTGAAAATTACCATTTACCTGCGAATGTGGCAACGTTATGAATAATCTTTGTTCTTATGCTTTCATTTTACTTCGTACTGTGCTGTTAGAAGAGTTTTCTAGACTGTTCCTTCTGTTTACAGTGGAAGGCTCAAATTATTTTTGGTGTAACTATATAAAATCTTAGAGGGTGAAAACGAAATTCGAGATTAATTTGGTTTTGGTTTCTCAAATTTTGAACAATATTTTTATTTTAAGACTAAAATTACTTTTTTATTTCAACTGTTTTAATCTTACAGGGCTGTTCATTTGAAAGCGTGGAATGGATTTTTTTTTTTTAATTTAAAAAACGAAACCTATTTTTTCAAAAGGTAAGATATTAAATGTTTTAATTCAAGATTAAAATTCTTTTTTTTTTCTCAAATGGAAACTAAAAGTATAAATTATATATATGCCATTTATGAAACCACGGTGTTAGAAATATTGCATTTAGAAAGAAAAAACATTGAACCATTCTCAAAATAATTTCAAGGAAAACAAGAAAATAAATTTAAAATTGGAAAATTTTGAATGAAATCTTTTGGGTTTGTTTTAGGAGGATTTTCTTTTAAGAGGATTTATTATTTGTTGAAAGAGAACAAATAATTATTAGAACGGGAGTTTACCAAGTTTGAAATGCATATATATAATATTAGAACGATAGATTTCTGCTCAATAATTCATGCAGTGAGAGATATAAAAAGAAATAAAATACGAGATAGGAATAAGATTAATAGAATTATTAAACAAGTGTCAGAAGTTATTATTATCTTATTTTACCGATATAATTTCTATAACTTTAGTATCTTTTGGTAATCTACTTCTCGTTAAATTTAATTTCTATATTTATAAAATTGGTTAATTTTCTTATATTTTAAAAAGATAATTTAGTCTTTATATCAATTTTATGGCGGTAAAAGTTTAATTATATGTATTAAACTTAGATAAAAAGAAAAATTAACGTTACATATATAAATTTAGTTTTGCTATCAATTTTGTGACGATAAAAAATCTTCATTAAATATTATATTTAGGTATAAAAAAAAACAAAATACACATGTTTTTAAAAGTTACAGCATTAAATTTATCAGTTTAAAAATATAAGACTAAAGATAATTTAAAAATATATATAAGAACGAATAGGATACGTTTCTCTAAATTTTATAATATGACTACTTTTTATGGATAAACACATTATAAAATAAAAAGTATGTCGATGATGAGAAAAATTAAAATAATTTTATTTTTTTCATTTTTAGCTCACCTAAATACATGTTATTTGATTATTATTTTATCTCTCCTAAAACAAAAACACATACAAAATATCATCACTCTTTGTTGGAGATCCCACATCGACTAGATATTAGAGCATTTTATTGTATATAAGTGGGTGCAAACCTCAACCCTATGAGCCGGTTTTATGGGTTGAGTTAGGCTTAAAGTTCATTTCGTAATATGGTATCAGAGCCATTTCGAGCCTATCCAGCGAGTGTTTGTGTTGGGCTTATCGTGCCATCCGCTATCGGATTACCCATAAGTGGGTGCAAACCTCAACCATCATATGAGCCTCCTAATGGAATATATACAACACTTTGGATTTTTTTTTATCAACATCACTTTTGGATGTTGTTTAACCAATTATAAAGAGACTAACCACATAGAGTAAATTATTTTAAAAAAAGTTTGCTCTTTTTAAAGTAGTCTAACACAAGATCTTTTATAAAATTATTTTTTTATTTTTTTTGCATGCAACGTAATTAATTTACCTATAATCTCGCACATCACATTTAGTTTTTCCTTCATAAAATTACTTCTATTTATAGATATTCATTACAATATGGTGGCATTTATATTGGTATCTTTTTTTCTAAAGCATTAAACTTTGTTAGGAACAAAACGACATTATTTTTGCAAATCCCTTAGTAGTAGTGAAAGGTTCAAATTTAGTATGCAAATTCAAAAGGTTCCTTCATTCATTGTGTCAATATGATCTTTGGAGATGTGAGTTAATGTAGGAGAAGAATATAGTAAATGGTAATTCAAATTGTGTCTTATAAAATCATATGTATACTTTCTCTCCTTCACTTAACATTGTCATTTGAACTTCATGTTGCTTGATTTTGTGTTACACTTTATACATAACTTCATTTAATATTTTGTTTCTAACACTTATTTTTTAAATTCTTTTTATTTATAAACTATATTTTACACAAAGTAATTTAATTAGACAGACCATAACATGATATTATCTATTGTAAACAAAATCTTTAATTATATATAATAAAACTCTTAAAATTGAACATTTAAAAATATATTTATCTCCACACATTGCATTTTAATAATTGATCTATCTTCATTTATTTCATCATAAAGGTATATAATTTTTATAATACTTATTTTATTTTTATTTTTATTTGACTATCTTATTCTTTCTTAAACAAAAAAAATAATTTAATTATTTAATAATCATATAAATTTAAACGGGCATAATCTCTTTACTCGACATAATTGCATATTTTATATTTATAGTATATATTTTTTTCTTCCACGCTATATTTTTAAAAAATTTCTTACAGTTCTATCTATGTCTGTAAAAAAAATAAAGAATAATATAATGTAATCAAAATAAAATAAAATTTATTTTTATTTTCTATAAATATGATTTCATTTATATCTGTAAATTTTACATTTTTTTAATTTATAATATTATTTTGTAGGCTTTATATTAGAGTGAGATTAGTTTAACGTTCAAAAAAATATTAATGAACATTATTAAAGTAATAAGAAATAATAAATTCAAATCATTAATTTTTCAAACAAATAATTTAATTAAAATATATATTTAAACAAAATAGTTATGTATATTAATTTTTATTTTTCAAAGCATAGTTTATTTTTTACAAGTTTTAATTTAAAAATAAACTTATAATTTATTTTCAGTAAGTTAATTATGGTGTTATAATTTTGAATTAATAGTAAATAATTTAATTTTTTAATGCACCAAAAACAAACATTTCATCTCAAAACAAAAGTAATAATTATTTCTTATATTTTAATAATAATATTTAAATATATTAAAACTATATAATTTTAAGAAATTAATATTATTATTATTTTAAAAAAAAATCTCAAGCTAAGTTTAATAATAAAAAATAAAGAATAAATAACTTTTATTTAAAAAGGGGTGTACTTGATTGTACCATACCTATGTCTTTAACAAAAATGACTCTATTAAAACCAACATTGTAAGAAGAAAAACATTTTATTTCTTGTTTTTCTTTCCTTGAACTTACTTTCTTGTTGATCCAAAACAATATCGAGTTTTTCAATTGTGGTAGTATCTGATAAGTTGAGATCATTCAAAGCGCAATTCTTGGAGGATGATTCAGAAGAAGGATTTTGGATTTAACAGTGATGCACCAAGTTGAGATTGAGTTTGTTTCAATTTTCATTAATTGTTTGGGTTTATAAAATTTGTTGGCCCTTTCTCAGGTGAATTTTCTTGGCAAAGAGCATAGGAGAAGTAAAAAAAGAAGTTCTTTTCATTTTTACAATTAAGAATTTGGTTATTCATGACTCAAAGAAACACGAATCATGACAATAATATTTTTATTTATACTATCTTATCTTGGTTTTTTTATGACAACTATAGTAACAATTTCTAAAATTGTAATTATATAAATATTACAACAGTTAATTTTGAAATTTTATATCATATTTATACATCTCACTCTCTTTAACATTCTCTTTGTGTCATTGTTGTCTATTATTTTCCTTCTCTTTTCCACTTTCACTCTTATGTTCTATTTTCTTTTTCATCACATCGTTTATCATCTTTTGTGTTCTTTTATCGTCATACCCCTTTGATATCCTTGTTTTCCTTCTCTTGGAAACATTGTTCATAGTCCTTCTTGTTCATTTAGGCACATATGTATTTTCTTAGTTACAATGCATTAATTGCTTAATTATAATGTATTTAATTATTATGGTTTGGATGCACCACAAGTAAGTAAAATTCTATTATGTAAATTTTGGTACAACCAGCAAATCTCAAGTCATGTATGGTTTCTATGGAGAAGGAATTAGAAAATGAAATAGTAGAAAGGAAAAAAATAATTATCTAAAGACCATTGTTGTCATGGATTCTCTACATATCTCTTCATTTAAAACTTGATAATCAAATATTCTCAAATGAAAGGGAAGGAGGATTTAGGTTCTAAGGTTTTGGAGGAGAAGAAGAATGAGGAATAAAGAAAATGATGAAGAAGATAATTAATGTGGTGCAATTATAAAAGATCTTTGTAATTACTATTTGCACCCCTCGCTTTGCCAAACTCACCTCCTTTCTATTTCTTTTTTATTTGAAAGCCCAAAAGCAAGACCTTAACTATGTTTTTACTTTTTACCCCTCTTATAAAATACATTATCCCTTCTAAACTTAAATAGAGACTTATTTACTTACTTACTAAGCAGGTAGAACTAGTTTATAAAATAAACTAAAATTTGCTTATTTTGAAATAAATTTAGAATAACACGTAAAAACATAATTATGGTTATTTTGTTAAAAAAACTCTTAGAAAAAATAACTCAGTATATACGTATATGTGAGTAGGTATCACTTGAAGTCATTGCGCAACCTTTCTTTCAACACAACACATACGCAGTTAAGGAATGTCATATAATACTAAGGATAAAAAATCTGAAAATTTGAATAATAATTGAAAGCTGTTAAACTAATTTATATAAGTATCTGGTAAAATTATTAGTTAAAGTAGCTGACAAATATAAATGATAGAATTAAACATGTTTATACAATATTTTAAAAAAAATATTGTAAAAATACATTTTAAGGGTATTTTTAATAAGTTTTAAATTCTTATAATTTTATTTTATTTTTTATTTATATCTTCTTAAAATATTGATTAAGTTTTCACATAAGTATCAGACACTTACATGCACAACCACATGTTCACACATTCATGTTTTCTTACATTATCCTAAAACTTGAAGTTTCCAAAATACATATATAAAATCTCAGCATCCTATGAATATAATAAATCATACTCATAACTTTGCCTCCAATGTTTTCTCTACCCTGAAACATTATCTACTTTTCTACCAACCATCATCATCTAATTTCAAACATTCAAATCTATCATCATATAATATCATTTATATATATATATATATACACTAATTTAATTAAAGACTAACACGATTTTGTAAAAAAAGTTACAAATATATTATTGCTTAAGTTACCAAACTGAAAACTTGACGCATAATAATTCCTACCACTTTAAGAATTATTTAAATGATAATTCAGTGATCATGCGAATTATATGAAACTCAAAAGAATAATAACAATCATATAGAATTGAAAAATTCAAAATTTTAAATCCTAAACCTTGTAACTAGTTTTAATCATCAATCAATTATTTTTCATTTAAAAGACATAAATATGACCTATCAATATTTAAAATAAGTTAAAATTAATATAGTTTCAAATTGTTCGCACAATCAACAAATTTATTACTTCATTATACAAGAGGCCAATTCAAATTCATAACTTTTTATATTATTCTAACACACAATTTAACAAATGCAGGTAATTAACTCCTTTTATCTCACTCAGATAAAAGTCTTATATAAAATATATAAGGTTTGAGATATCTCAAAAATACCTTTTATTTATTTTATTTTTTTCAATAAAAAAACTCCTTCTACCTAAAGATATATTTCCTCATAAGAAAAACAATTTTAATATTAAAAAACAATTTTAATATTCAAACGATTCCAAACAAGTTAATAGAATTTCCAAAGTTTTAACCTACACAACCAACATCTCCACTTATTTATATTATCATTATACATTCCTCTTCCTCATTTGTAGTACATTTAGATCATATAACTTCCCCGAACAAGAAAAGAAGAAAATGAATATGACGAATTAAAAAAATAAAATAAGAACTCTCCTTTAACAATATTTTGATTGGTCTTGATCTACTCATTTTTGTCTTTTCAGTGATATAATGTTTGTAAAAAAAATATTTAAAGAAATATAGAGTATTTATATGATTTGAAGAAGAAAATTTAAAATAAATAAAGAATGAATTGTTTTTAATTTTTTTATAAATATTTTTTTAAAATATACTTTCATTCTTCTTCATTCTTATTTTTACATCACGTCTCTTATTTAATAAAAAAATTTACTCAAAAAAATTTTCTAATAATTTTTAAAAGATACTTTCATTCTTTATTTACTTTAAATTTTTTTTTTTTCTAAATAGACTTAATCATTAAGGGTGTGTTTGGATTAGAGGTTGTGGATGAGTGGAAAATTGAGGGTGTGGGTGAGTGGAAGTGTGAAGAAAATATGGAGAAAGTTGGGGGTGTTTGGATTGGAAGATGTTAGAGTGGATGCGTGAAGAAAGTTTATTGAAAAGTGTGAATGATGTGATAGTTGTGAGAGTATTTTAATATATTTTGAATAGTGTAAATTGTAAGATTACAAATTTACTCTTGTATATAAATAAATAGGAAAATGAAATATTAATTAGTTTAAAGGATATTTAAGTTAATTAAAATAATTAGTATTATATTATTTAATTTCTATTACATTATATATAATAATAAAGTATACCTTTATGTCCATGTGTAAAAAAATAATTATTACTTTTGTACATAATTTTCATAATTAAAATAATTGTAAGTTTCAATTATAACTTAAAAAATAATATAAAATTGAAATGAATTAAAAAAATAGAATATAGAAATGAAATATGAATTTATGTCCAATCTAAAAAAATATTAACTAACCCTAAACCCTAAAAATAT
>Ga0123342_1009098_pt1 | contig 12087 bp, 7 predicted proteins | sample Turbeawhitnodule_FD_89960 | JGI IMG/M metagenome (GOLD analysis project Ga0123342, IMG submission 89960) | Root nodule microbial communities of legume samples collected from Mexico - Turtle bean Mexico white nodule | ecosystem: Host-associated > Plants > Roots > Nodule | place: Mexico: Nepantla... | reverse complement strand
ATTTATATATATATATATATATATATATATATATATATATATATATATATATATATACACTTAGAGTTTATATATAAGACTCACACCTTGATTAATGTTTCATTTTTTTATAAGACCAAAACCAAAGTCTTCAAGTTTATGTTATGTGTGAACATATTCTAATGGAGATGTTTTATAGAACTCGTGTCTTAAATTTATAACATTTGTTTATTACCCTACAATCAAGATCTCTTAATTTCAAGAAAAATCCTAAACTTATTATCTTAAAGTTTTAGATTATTATCTTAAAGTATTTTAATATTATTTTAAATCAAATTGAAACATGACTTTTATTAATATACTTTTTCAATATTTCTTTTCAGTTTTTAATTGTGCTTCTTCCAAATTTAAAAATAATTATGGATCTAAATATTCCTTTTTTATTTGTTTTTAATATATTTTTATTTATAAAAAATAATTGAGTTCAAACGTTAAAGATATAAAACAATTCTCGCCAACAATTCTGGGTCAGATTTTGGAGGTGGTCTCCTGGTCAATTCTTCGTTGTTGCAGCCTTTGGATATTTGGAGATAATTGTGTGATGAGAGAAGTTTCACTTGTTGACAAGATTTCGACGATCAAATCAGTAAGATATTACATAAAATAATACTTACTTTTATCCATGATCTCAGGATTTTGTTCAGAAATTTCTAACAATATTTTAAACTGACAATATATCTTTTTAAAAGGGTAATAATGTACAGAGTACCGTATCTAATTATGTTCATGTTTTTGCTTGGAGTGAAAAAGAAACAATAATGAATTGATTTGGATGCATTAAATATCAAACGCCTACTTTAGACTTTTATTGACATGACCTGATTTAACTGATCCGAGTTAATCAATCCAAAAAAACGTTTAATGAATCTGACCTTGGATCGAAAACACCCAATCCTCATAATCGGATTTTAATCATGACCGAATAGTAAAAAAACAATTCTTAACAACTCTCTTTTATTTTTACATTTGAAGCAGTTTTATTTTTACATTTGAAGCAGCAATATAAGGGAAAATGAGAAAATGCTATATTACCAATCAATGTGATTTTTTATGCCATCCCATCATTTCAAATTCATAAGTATAATAAATTTTTAATTCTTATAATTTTAAAATTTATACAAAATAACAAATTTGAATGATTGCCATAGTAGAATTATTTATACATTCCTATTAAACTCTAAACTCATGATATTTGCTTTAATAATTTAATTTTAACTAAATTAAATATAAAAATAATACTTGCAACATTTATCATAAATCATATTGTTGAACCTGATTTCAGAAAACTAATTAATAATATATATACTTATATATAAAGGGATTTCCCTCTTTAACTGTTTTCAGTTATTTTTCTATTTTATCCTTATATCAATATTTGATTTTATTTCATTATCATGGACATTGCATTATTTCCTATTTTTTTCTAAAACATTTGGTATACGTGGGGCGGTTTTGAATTGAAAGAGAGGTGGAGTTACGAGTTTTTTTTTATATTTAAGTCATTTTCTGTTTTTTAAATATTTACTAAATAACTAATTATTTTTATAATTAATTGAAAAATATTTTTTTTAAAAAAAACTAATATACTATCAAAGCAATTATCAATTTTAAATTTTAAATGTGGGGTAGTTTGTGAAATGTGAAACGAAACAGTTTATTAAATGTGAAACAGTTTATTAGACGTGAAAATATTCTTAAGACTTGAAGTGATTTTTTTTTTCATTCTTCATCTCTCTTAAAAATTATAGTTTTTATCTCTTATTATTTGATTTAATTGATATCTTTTAATTAATTTTTAATAATAAACATAATTATATATAAATGATAAAAATAAAAAATGTGAATACATATGCTATTCTGATTTAATTGACATTTTTTATTTAATTTTTAATATTAAACATAATTATATATAAATGATAAAATAAAAAAAACCAACGCAATAATACTGTGTTTCGGCTGGTCTATATAATAAAAAATAAAATAACTTAAAAAATTGTAAAAATCGTCATAATACATACTTATCTTTTTCCTCGTCTATTTTGTATTCATCTCCTATAAAATATTTTCAAGTTTCACTTTATCGACTTATTTTTCAATCTTATTTTACTCATTTTTTTTATGAAACAGAACACAGAAGTTTACTACCCTTCTTCCCCTATATATTTTAAATTAGAAGCTATAGATGATTAAGCCAGCGGTTGTAGATAATAAGCTAGATAATTTGTTCTGACGATAACATAATTTCAACATGCCGTGTAATGTAAGTTTTTTTAAAGTCTTCAAGACAGCATTGTGTGGCTCAGTAACCTATAGTTTATGGAGTGGAGGCATATAATTTGAATTTTGCGGAACAAGCCAATTATGGTGCTTCATATAAGAATGAAAAAATTAGTGTTTGTTTAACATAATATCTTCAACCAATATTAGAATAGAGGTTCGTTTTTTGCTATGTTAAAAAGTCTGTTGGCGGCTTCTGCAGATATTTGAAGTCTAAATTGATGTCCTTTGTGATAGTTGTCTTTTTTTTTGTGAACATATATACTATAATGCCTATATTCATTGACCAGTTTCCATTTCTCATACTCAAGGAAATTGGATGAGCATTTTGTTAGTGATATATTTTGATTTGCTGTCTGCATTAATCACTGTGTTCTATACATTTGTTTTACTACATAATATAGTGAGGTAACAGTCCTGTATGATTTTTAGAATATAGTCATTATGTTTAATGATTTCAACTCATTAGGTTGATTGATTGTACTCATGTACCCTTCATTGATAAGCTGATGAGCCAACGAATTAAAACAATTAAACTTATAAGTACTCAAATGTGTTTCCTGTATGCTTCTAAATCAAAGAGAAACAAAAGTGTACTATTGAAGAATTTTGTAGAATTAAAGTATATTAGAAAAGATTGTAATTACATATCAGTTTAGTAATTTCCAATGACATTTTGATTAGTTGTTAGCTACAAGCATAAAATTTGATAATGATATGTTGGACTATTTCTATTATTAACCTTTTATTTTTAATGTTACCCCTAATGGTGATGTTTCTTTTGAAATGACAAAGAATTATCTTATTAATGAAGAAGAAAGAAGTCAGGAGAAATTTTGTGACAGATAGAAGTGTTTGTTACTTAAGAACAAAGAGAGAAAGTACAGGATTGGGACAGTTGGGGAGCTCGAATAACTAAATCTTCAAATTCTTTCTATCCAAGTTTCATTGATGGACAACTACAACTTCCTACAATAGTCGTCCATGGTTCAACGGCTGTTCTAACTTGGCCATCACTACTGTTGCTAGCTATTTCCGCTATTTAGTTTCCAATTTCCAAATATCTAAGACTCAGTCTAACCATTTCAATAACAATTGTCTTATTGAAAATTCTGAATGCCTTGGCCAACTAAATTTTTCAAATCCATACATATGTTGTCTGTTCATTCATTGTTGTATCATGACTGGAATTCAAAGCATGCAGTGGTTAGTGTAGCAGTGGAAAAGAGGCTTTACAGTTGGCAGTGGCAGAGACATTTTCGTTAGAGATCAAGTTGCAGTAAGAGTAGGCACTGATTTGATAAAAAGGGTTTATTTGGACTACTCCACAAAGACTTTCAAAATAGATAAATGAAAAAATTGATATTTATTTCTCTATGAACTAAAATGAACTTATCCAGAAACTAATTTGTAAATATTCTCTCACATCATTTTTAAAACAAAATATTTTTTCAAGTCGTGTATGATCTAATTCTAATTTACAAAAACTAATAAATTGTTCTTCCTCATTTTCTTTCTTAAAAACTCGCCAATCAAATACCCTATGCATCATACTCAGAATGTCTTTTGGGGTTTATTAGTGCAATAATTGTAAGAAGTGGAGAACTTGGGCCTAAAAATAAAGAAGGGTATCAAACACGACTAGGTGAATGAATGTAAAAATCAGGGCGAGTATCTTTTATTCGCTAAATAATCGTTTTCTCAGACTGAAAGAATCACGGTGTATACAGCCGCTTACTGCGTATTAACGTAAATCGTCTAGATATCCTCACAAATACAGGCTTTCTTCAATCTCTCTTCTAGCAGGTCTCACCTTGGCACTGATAAACCAAGCTCTAAAATAAAATAAAGACACGGTTAGCAATATGCTTGAGTAAAAAAAAACTAAATAAATCAAAAGGCCCATAAGCGCAGTTGCAATGATGTCTAGGTGGCTAAAAGGGTTAATGAAATTTATAAGCTAGTTCATATGGCATTCATACAATTTGCTTTGCTTAAGAACAACAAACATCTCTAAACGTATGTTTTAAGCACAAATTGTCAGACATGCTAATAGAGAAGATGGTTCTCCAAACTATTCAGACAGCAAAGACAAAAGACTCCCACCTTAAAAACCGCATGCATGTCTCACGTCCCATCAATTCCATCTGCTGAAAGTAGCAGTTATGTTATCGTATTGTATTTATTTACTATAAAGGGGAAATTCAAAAATATCATAAACCTTTTAAGGCAAAACAAATATTAACATTCAAGCGTCTGGGCTCCTTAATTATCTATTGCACCAATCCCCAATTCACTGCCTGATTTTAATTTCTCTATGTACCAATATAAGGTCTTTCATTGGTTTTAACCAACTACTGGCAACCACTGATGAAAACTTAATCCAACAAATCATTGCTAACACTAAAACATGTTAAACCAGTACACTCACTCTCACCGTCTGTTGCATGCTTAATAAATTTTTAGACATGCATTAATTACAAATGTGATTAGTTAGGGAAATGGTATTCCCAGCTTAAGTGCTACAGAACTGGAGTCCTCACTGAGGGTGATTTTCTTTCAAAATTTCAGGAACCTCGATAACAATAATCACCCGACAGGAAACACATTTGAGTATTTATAAGTTTAATTGTTTTAATTCGGTGGCTCATCAGCCTATCAATGAAGAGTACATGGAGTACAATCAATACGTAATGAGCTGAAATCATTAACAAAAGCTTTACATGTAAACATAATGGCTATTTTCTAAAAATCATGCAGGACGACTAGCTCACCATGTTATGTAGTAAAACAAATGTATAGAACATAGTGATTAATGCAGTGAGACAGCAAATCAAAATATATCACTAACAAAATGCTCATCCAATTTGCTTCTTCTGCACAGATAGGGAAAAATTTTCGGATTTTCCGAGAGAAATCATCAAACCCCAAAAATGATCGATTGATTACATAAACAAGTGGGACATCATTAGTTCCTTTGCTTATGAAACATTAAGAGAGGGGAGAGTAAAAGAAATGGAAACTGTCAATGAATATAGACATTATAGTATTATACAAGATATGTTTTGCCAATTTCATCCTCTAACTTCTTTCTCCCTCCCATTTTCACTTCCCACACAACAAGAAGAAAAAAAAGACGACTATCACAAAGGGCATCAATTTAGACTTCAAATATCTGCAGAAGCCGCCAACAGACTTTGTTTTTAAAATAGCAAAAAAGAAACCTCTATTATAATATTGGTTAAAGAGATTACATTATGCTAAATAAACACTAAGTTTTTTCATACTTATAGATAATGAAGCAATACGCCATAATTGGCTTGTCCCGCAAAATCCAAATTTCTATGTGCCTGCAGGAACCAAATTTTACAGTTAGTGAGCGACAAAACTCCTTGTTAAAACAATTTTACTCTTACTTACAACCTCCATTTTTTTTTTACAAACCAATTAACCCAGCTACTTGACCGCAACTCCCCAACCCCATAAATTATGGTCAGAACAAATTATCTAGATTATTATCTACAAGCGCTGGCTAGTCATCTATATGGCTAATCATCTATAGCTTCCTAATTTGAAACGTTCCCAACACCCTCTCTATTTACTAAAATATCTATATTACATTTTTTCGCTTATTCTCCATTCTCCATACATACATTGTTAAGTATCTACAATCAACATTGAATGCAGAAGTATCTAATGTTGCTAAAATTTAACAAGCAGCAGCAACTACATCAGCTTGGAAATCTCCAATTCGCCAATTAAACTCAAATGAAACACTTTCAATTACATAAGAGAAATACCAAAACATGGGTCCTAATTAACGTATTAGGTTTTATACTATTGTTTGTAGTTAGCTCACAACGATGGTGAGAAAGAACAAAACACATTCGGAAACTTTTGCGAATAATTTTGAAAAAGAAAGTATTAGAGGCCGGGAGAGGTGCAGCAGAGAGTACCCTGAGAAAGCGATCGGCAGTTTCTTGAAGTTACACTCAAGCACGAAGTCATTCTCGCCACCGCCACCGCACTGTGCAGCGGCAACAGCGACTGTGCGCATCTCAGTTCCGGCGAAATCCTGCCAAGAACCAACCACAACAACGAAATGGAACATTTCAGATTTCAGAGTTTTTGCGGATGAGAACGAAAGAAAGTAGTTGATTCAAGATAAACCTGGTCAACAAAGATTGTCGGAGAGGAACTGAGGTTGAAGTTGGTTTGGAGAATGAAGAAGCGCGGACATTGGACCTAATGGCCGATTTTATGGACGAAATTGACGTTCGTGCGATTCTGCTGCACGCGGAAGCCATTGACGATGAATCAGATTGGAAGAGGAGCAAGAAGGAGGTTTAGGGTTTTGCTTTTTGTTAAGAGATTATTTTAAAAATTGGATCTCCCAGATTTAAATGTTGAACTTTTGATAGGTTGGGTCTGGCTTCTCCCATCCTTTTATGGCTATTTCTTCTACACCCCTGATTTCAACATGCACCCACACAAATTTAAATAAACCAAAATTACTCTTGTCTTTTTAGTTAATTACCTTCCCATAGGGATTCAAAAGTCAAAACCCATGCTCTATGGAACTTATTTGTAGGATTGTCAAAACATGATATTCCAAAAAAAACAACTTCTGTGCCCAAATTTTTAAAAATGGAATCAAATAATAATAAAAATGTGTACAAATTCAGTTCATCTAAATTGAAGAGGAAAATAATTAATAATATATGTTGGTCGTAATTTGGTTTCATGGAGCATAATACAAAAGTGTTGCGGTTGCCCTTGCTGATATCACTTGGCTTCGGTCCTCATTCATTGAGCTTCATCTTCCAGGTTCCATACCAAAGATATATTGTGACAATGTTAGAGTTATTCTTCTCGCCTCTAATCCAGTTATTCACTCTAAAACAAAGCACTTTGAGCTTGATCTCTTTTTTGTGTGAGATCGTGTTCAACAACAATGCCTCACTATTGTTCATCTTCCTTCTTAATATCAAATCGTTGATTTGTTGACAAAACCAGATGCTATGTTTCCAAAATTTAGAAGTAAACTCATAGTTGAACCTATTTCCACCATAAGTTTAAGGGCATGTTTGCTTCTATACTGTTCACATGCAAAGAAGTGAGAGGAGTTATTTGGAAATTTGCAAAAACAGTGAAAATTTGTTAATATTTGGAAAAAAGCAGTGTTTTTGTCTCATCTTTAAACCATGGCATTTTGGCATTCTCTTTCCAATATAAGTATTGACAATGAATAACATTATCAAGCTCCTTTTTAACATACTTTTATTGACAAATAAAAGTATGAAGGACTGGTGGACTAGCATACTCCAATCTTTGTTGGATAGCAAGTAGGGAAGTATGCTTAAGAATTACTTCATTTTGAATATTATCAAAAAAAAATTTATTCCAACTTCTGAGCTCAATTTTCAATTTGTGTTGCAAAATATACATAGCACAACCAACAATAGTATTTTTCCAAGAATCATGAATAAGCTCCATACACGATTTATCCTAAAATCACATATTAAAGAATCGAAAACGCTACCCTTGTGTAAACAATTACTAGAAGAAAGACTAGCAAGAATATGAGAGTGATCAGAGCAATTTTTAACAAGAACTTGATAAGTACAAAAGAACCATTCATCCAGACACCCTTCATTACATAAGCTTTATCATGCTTTCTATCAATTCTCTGTAACTCTCTCCTCGCATTACTCCAAGTGTAACAAGGACCAGAGAAAAACATATTAGTGAGATTATTATTATTAATCCAATCAAGAAATTCATTACAAGAAACATGGTTAGTGTTGAAGATGGATAAAGCTTCTTCTCAACAAGTCTTAGTGTGTGTGTGTGTTTGATGTAGAAAAGTGTATTATTTGCTTTGAAGTTTGTGGTGATGTTATTAGTGTTCATAGTAGATTAGAGTGAGTTTAAGGTGACTTTTGCTTAGTGACATACTTCATCTCCTTAACCAAGGTGGTAAGATCAAACACACAAAAAATAAATCAAAACTCTTTTATCAACTACCTTAAGTTTTTTCAAAATTAGGTTACTACACAAAAATAAATCTGTTGTTAAAACAACAGATTTATTTTTGAACTGGTTAATATTTTCCAAAAAAATTTAGGGCACCAAACAGTTTGTTGCAGCCCGTTATTTCTGTTAAGATGAGCTAGAAGTGCTTTGAAAATCATCTTGTGTATTCCAGATAAACAATCTATTTATTTTAACTTCAACCTGTTCTTTTTATAACAACTTTCAACTGTTTTTTAAAAAACTGTTATGAATTTGTTTATATATAAAGAGAGGCACATCTCACATGAAAATAACTGAGTAATCACGTTTTTTAACACAGGTCAAAAAGTTTTCATTGAGAGACAAAAGCTTTGAATGTTTTCTTGAAAGGTTCTCTTAAAGAATTCAAGTGTGCTTGTTCATTGTGTGCCTTGGTCAAGGGTTGAGGTTCTATCATTGTTGGACGGTAGAAAAGTGTTGTTTTATGTTTCTTGAATCTTCTTTTCAGGTGCTTTCTCTCCTTATTCTTTCTTGTGTAAAGGTGGTTGTATAGACTCTTCTTGATAGGGTTTCTTTGAGTGTTCTTGTTGTTGAAATAGAGTTTTTCAACATTGTGTATGCCTTGTTCTTGAAGGGTTCAAGAATCACAAGATCTTGTATTTGGTTTCTATTGATTAGTGGATTCCACCTTGGTGTGAGGTGAGACTGAATGTAGCTCTTGATGAGTGAACCAGTATAATATGTGTGTTCATCTTTCTTCTCAATCCCTGCACTCGCTTTCTGAATAATTTTATAATCTTCCAGAAAATAAATCTGTTGAATCAAAATTAAATATGTTCTTTATGGGTTTGTTCATACTGTTTTTCAAAGATCCTGAATAAGTTATAGGTTGTTTGCAAATATCTGAATTTGTGTGTTGGCTGTTCAAAGAGAGTAATAAATCTTTAAACTAAATATTTTCAAGATTCATATTTTCTTCAAGATCACTTGTTAAAGATTCAAAGTTTAATTTATGGGTGAAAATCTTGTTGTAGTAAAAGAGCGTACACTGTTCTGGAAAAGCTATATTTCAATCTCAAGCTAATTAGATTAAGGTTCTGGATTTGAAAAAGTAATTAGAAAATAAATCTGTTCTTTTTAAAATCAATTTGTTATTTTTCTCAGAATTACTGGAAAACTGTTTTTGTTTGTGAAATTTTTTATAAGTTCAATTCACCCTCTCTCTTGAACTTAAACACTAATAAATCCAACAATTAGGAGCGATCTCACCTTTGCAATCATCAACCAAGAGAACAACATTAAAATCTTTAAAAATGCACCAAGGGTCAGTGAAGGAACTAAAATCTCTCCATAAATGTGTTCTAATCGAGTATATATTAGCTCCACATACCCGTACAAAGCTAAAACATTTATAATGCCAAAGGAAGTTAACGAAAATAAAGAGAGAGTTAACCAAAGAATTTTAACAACTTTATTAATGACAGGAGAATCAACAATCAAATGCATTATTTCTTTTATAATTGTAGAAAACACTTTCACAACTTTTCAGATTGAAAGAAAGTATCAAAGAATATCTCTTTGGTCTAGAAGATTGAAAGAGGCATACAAGATTGTGCTTCTTCTAATTATGAATAGTTTTTCATCTTTTCTTTATAATTATAGGGACAATCTCACAACTTTTCTAATTGAAAGAAAATATCAACTCTTTGGTTTAGAAAATTGGAAGAGGTATACAAGATTGTGCTCTGATTTTGATTAAACTATAAAATTCTAAAAAATTAAATTAATTTTTTAAAACTAAAATTAATTAATTAATTTATACGAATTCTTTCTTATAACTTCCATACATTAATAAATCAATTTTAATTTACAAAGAAATAAATTTCCTTTCTTTTCTAATATTTTTTAATTTTAATTTTCTAGTAAATTAATTTTAATTTACAAAGAAATAAATTTTACTTTCCGTTCTCTCATCCAAATAAAAAAAATTGAGTATTTCATAATTTTATTAAAAGATGAATTTAAGTAAAAGTCATTGTTTATATTCCAACCCAATTGAGACTCAAATAACAACAACCATATTTGTTGACTTTGACAAAGTTGATTGTGGAGCACATAGTGGAAAAAGTACATATTGCACCAACCAATTAAGGATAAAGACTCATTAGTTTTAGAAAATTTAAAATAGTATTTAAATCAAAATAAATACATTTTCCAGATTTTACTGCGTTATTTATTTATCTTTTTAAAAGAATGGAACTGAAGCAAAAAAGTGCAACAAAATTGTCTAAGGCAAAGTGAGAATTTAGCAAAAATACAACATTTTTTAATGATAGGTTATTTTATAATTAAACATTAACTAAATGTCTTGTTAGTTTGACAAAGAAAACCTAAAAAAATAACTAAAATAACTGCTTGTGATTGCGATTGCCATTGGTAACATTGCCTTATTGGTCTTCAAAGTCACAAGAAGAGCAAAGACAAACCAACTAAAAATTTAATTAAGTAATTAATATGATGAAGGCGATTAAGTAATTAATTAATTAAGTAACTAATTAGGCGGGAATAAGATCCGCGCCTCGTGGCCATGTCATTATCGCTCAGATTTTGTACAGCCCGGTATTTCTTTTCTTTCCTGTACAGACAGGTATATTAAATGATTATATTTTAAATTAGTTTTTATTAATTTTTTTAGAGATTAATTTATAATTTAAAATATTAATAGTTAAAATTTTGATATCTAATTTAAAATTATTTTATAAATTCATATTAATATTAAAAATTATATTTTCTTAGATATTTATTTATTTTCATCATTTATTTATTTTTATTATTTGAATATTTTTAAAACGTTAGTTTTCTACTCCGTTTTTATAGTTTTAAAAGTTGTAAGTATTATTTTTTTTAAAATTATTTTAATATAACTGTTAATATTTTGAAAAACTTTATTTATTTATTGTAAACTTGTTTTTCCCATTTTTATAAATACTACATCTAATTTCAAATTTATACCTTTTTTTTATTAAATATACTTATTTTGAATATTTTAGTGATTTTTTTGTTTTTGACATATTTTTAAACACCATTATATATAACGTTAATTTTTTAATACTTTTCAAACTTGTAAAAGTTATTTTTTATTTTCTTCTTTTTTTAATCATTATTAATTTTTTTTCTTCATATTTCTTCATATTACTTTTTTCACTTTTTTAATGTTTAGCAAAATTATATTTACTTGAACATTTATAATGTCTTACTTCATAAATTTAATAAACCTAATCTTACATATTATTACTTTTCATATATTTATAAATCCTATATTTTGCATTTAATTTTTTACAAAGATTACTTTGTATTACAGTCAATGAAGATGAATATTCCTTGTCTGTGTGGTGCATCAAATGGAGCACACATAATCACAATGAAGAAAAGGAGGTTCTAATGAACTCCAATTGCAAATGAAAAAGAGACAATGACTTAAGCATAAAAGAGAGAAAAAAATAGAAAAGAAAATATAAAAGAAATTCTTATTTACTTGTATATTAGAGAGTAAAATACATGGTGTATATATAAGAAAAAAGACTAAGACCTAGCTGAAATAGAAAAGGAAAGTTGGGCCAAACAAACAAAATCCAATAACTTAAAACAGAAAAACTAAATATGTTAACACCCCCTCAAGCTGGGGAGTAGATATTCGTCAGGCCCAACTTGGATTTGAGAGTAGAGAACTGTGCGGAAGCAAGGGGCTTGGTGAAT
>Ga0123342_1009097_pt1 | contig 12088 bp, 4 predicted proteins | sample Turbeawhitnodule_FD_89960 | JGI IMG/M metagenome (GOLD analysis project Ga0123342, IMG submission 89960) | Root nodule microbial communities of legume samples collected from Mexico - Turtle bean Mexico white nodule | ecosystem: Host-associated > Plants > Roots > Nodule | place: Mexico: Nepantla... | reverse complement strand
GATCATCTTTTATCAACATATTGAAGAACAAATCTTCATGGATCAAGGTACGCATATTTATGTTAATGATATTGTGAGAATCATATAGTTCTAAGATCAAACAGATTAAAGAAATTTCTTACAGTTTAACGTGCTTGCGAGAAGGACGGAGTTTAACAGAGCTAGAGCTAAGAGAGATGGTTGGAAAATTTTGGAGGATGAAACTAGAGAATAAGATTTTAGAAAATCAAAATTTTGAGTAAGCGTAAAAAATGAAATTTTATGGAAGGAAAATAAAGTATATAAGATGGAGGGAATGACATGAAATTTGTGGCGTTTCTAAATGACACATTTTGAAGGAGAGTTGTGTCAATTATTAAAATGTCATATTATACAAATAATTATGACAGTTTTTAATAATCGTCATATTAAAACCGCCACTACTTACAAGTTTATTTTTGTAGTGTGGGTATATATGTCTTGGTAGTATATATAAATTGACTTCTACACAACTAACTTAGTAATAACTAATATGACTTTATAGTAGATGTATATTTGACTTGGTGGTAGATGTATATCTGGCATGATAGCAAATATTTACATTGAGAATATACTCCAATTAGAGAATTAGGAATTTAAGATTTATTAGATGTTAACATTAAAACTTGTTTGTTATAGATTGAAGTCTTATAAAAAAAAGTCTTATATTTAATCATGATATATGCCTAAACATGAATTTATTAGAATATATATTATGACAATGATGTATGATTACGGTATAATAATGAAAATGATAATATTAATTTTTAATGTAAACTCTGTATAGTATATATGTCATTATAATAAATTTACTTAGTACGAGAGGAGTGTTAATTAGATGTAAGATGTAAGATGAAAACATTCATAGAATGACGATAAATTTATGAGTTATTTTTGGCAAACTTTTGAGTTTGAGTATATAAAAGTATGTATATAATGTTTTTAGCTATTTGGATATTAATAGTCAATACTTTCCGACGGTACACTATATTTAAATGAGGCAAGATTTAATAAAAAAAGCAAATACATTTTTTTGACCATTACTGCATAATTTTAAGTGAAAGCTAAAGAACACTAATTACTGATTTACTAAAAGAAAAAAAGAAATGGTAGTGAAATAGAGTAGGAAAGCAAACACAATCCTGATACTTTGCATAATTTATTTTGTGGGAAGAAGCAGAAGATTATGTGGGAAAATAAAAGAAAATTGAAATGTATGTCAGAACTTTTGGTGAGTCTTGAATGGAGAAAGAGAAAGTATCGTCGTGGCCCTGTTATGTGTTGATAGAAATCACAGAGAAAGTTAAGAATCTTTTGATATGTTGGTACCCTTCGGAACTTTTTGGATTTCGTTCACTTTGTCAGAGAAACTCCACATTTTATGACAAATTTAATTTAGTTTAGTTATTTGGACCATCTAAGTAATTTTGCTTTCTAAATTTTAATATGTGAGAGGATGGGCAAGAGTGAATTTTCCATAATTTAACTAACTTCCACCTATATGTGTACAAAAAAATAGTGAGTAAGGAGGTGAGTTGTAACATTTCTCTAATAATTACGTTACTACTAATTATCACATTATAAAATAAAATAAACATACATTTAATATTCATTCATATTCTATAAGTCTATTTAAAAATAAGTTTCTCTTTCATAAGGAATTACTATATACATATCCTAACAATTTTTTTTAATAAAAATAGAAAAATAAATCTCATCATTTTGTTTTTAGTCTTGATGAATTTTTTCTAAGATATTACATGCTCTCTTATAACATATGATAATCATAGTTTGAAAAATAAAATACAAGTATACCAAATATGGTAAGTTAGTGTTTTAAAATCTCACATACATGGATATATAAAAATCATATACATATATTTTTACATTTCACAACATTCATTCATATCATTTATATACTCTCATGGATGCATAATAGATTCATTCATTAAACATCTATCAAAATCAATTACCTAACTCTCAACTCATTGGCTACCTCTCATGTCATAAGCCACTAACATTAACATCACAAACATTTGACTTTACTTTCGGAAGTTAGACACATGTGTTGAATTAGACTTATAAATATACATTTGTCACACTATCTTCACTAAGTTGTTACACTATCTTTTTCACACCACATATTAGGTCATGAGAACTTTCTTCGACTATCACCACATAATCCTCTATGTGAGGTCAATATTAGTAGAGTCGTAATCATATCCTTCAAATTCAAAAATTCAATACATAACCTATCATCTCAACATAATATCTTTCTCATGAAATAACTATGTTTAAAGACACCATATATCATATCACAACCATAACATTATATACATCACAAATTAATTTAAATACTAACAAACTCCAAATTTATCATTCATCCTCTTATAATAGTATTCAAGCATAATATATTAATAAAATATAACAATTTAGGAAAAGATAAACAAATTTTAGCATTTGAAAATATATAAAAACATATTTTTCAAAATTTAAAAAACACTCGCCCAACCTCCAATTAAACACATGTTGAAATTTGTTCAACCACCATTATGCTTGCTCAACCAAATGAGTTAGCTCACCTAACGAATTTTAGTCCCCAAGATATAAAACTCTCAAAATTTCACTCAATGACCAAACCTATCAATTTAATTAAATTTAACTCTTGCATAATTCAGACTTTTGTAGAATTTTATAGATTGGTACCAAAGTGACCCAACACAATTCTACTTTATTTTTTATACATAAAATTGAGTAATTTGTTCCTAAAAAATTAGATAATCTTGAACCAATTTGAATCAATTGTAATATTCTACCTCTTTAACTATTAAACATATAACATATCTCTCTTAAACTTCATCCATTCAAAATAAACAATTTTTGTTTTTCATATGCATCACTTTCAACAATCTAACATCTCAATCATACAATGCACTAATAGATATGTCTATAAGGAAATATTAACTATATTGCAAATATATAAGCATTAACTCATTTGAGGAAAAATCAAATACCTTATGATTTTGACTAAGTGCTCAAAACACCAAAGTTCAAACATAATTTAAAAGAAAGTTAATGTTCAACAACACAAATAATGTAAGAGGCAAGTGTTGCACATGACAGAGGAAACAACACTGTGCAACTTTCCTTACATAATGACGTAACGCTTATATAATCAAAATATACATTTACAATATCAATATATAGGTAGGATTAATTTTATCTATCCCATGATGGACGACAAATTGTTCTAATTCAAGATAAAGTGACCTTAAACAAGGGTTCAAGTATCCCTTTCAACTTGGGGCATGTTTATTTATAGGAAGTCAATCCCTCGAATACTTTCATTACATTGAATAAATTTAAATACTCAAAACTACATCTAAAAGACAAAAAAAATTCAAAATACTAGAAAACAAGTTTTTAAATCACATTAGGAGTTTCTCAAATTCTTAAAATTTTAAAAAAGATAATATCATTATTGTTAATCTCACAAATTTTTTATTAATAGAAGTGAACGTATTCCCCACCTAATGGTATGTAATCTTATTTAATATTTAGAGTTTACTTTTGTGACCTTACTACATATTTAGTATTTAATTAGTTTATAAACCGATTTTGTATTTAATTAGTTTATTAACCGATTTTTAAGTGCTTAGTCCATACTTCCCTAACTCTGAACTTATAAAATACGATGTGCTCCTTTACTACGTATTTAGTATTTAATCAGTTTATAAACCGACTTCTAAGTGCACAACGATGAAAAAGAAGGATACGGACGATATAAATAAACTTCATTCATGTTTACAAAAGTAAAAACATATTGTGACTTATTTTTTTATCTAAGATAAAATCCCTTATGTGGTGGAGCTTGATTCATCATTAGTGATGTAGTCCTCCACCGCTACAATAAATTGTGTGCAGCAGAGGATCTACCAGTTCATGTCCCATGCACTTATTTATGTCCTCAAATACCCTTTTGCCTTTTGTGCTCTCATGCATATAAACAATTCTGATTATTTATATTTATTAAGAAAAGGCGCTCTTATTTTTTGAAATAAGATAATGGGTGGTCTAAATAAGTTAAACAAAGAAAATAAAATATTTTATATGTTTCGTAGAAGTAGTAGTATTATTTATATATTGGTATAAAGTTATCTTGACCTTTGTCACCCTTTCATTTTATTATTTGGAGTTCACGTAATTCCAAACGACTCTGATGAAACGTGCGATGGGGACCTCTGTCTCTTATCAACAACACTGTCACTCACGAGAATCCTTTCTTCCATGCCCACCTCCTCTTTCCTCCTCATTTTCACACACTTTTTTCATCTTTTTTCTCAATTGCACCACCCTTGTAACTTTTCCACATCACTATTTTTTTGTCAACTCAAATTTAAATCTACCCTCTAAACCTACTTTGAACAATGATACAGAGTTGAAGCTATTTTCTTCCCCGAGGAGAAGGTGCCAAGTTTAATGAAAAGTTTTGTTTGGTTATTGGACATAATCAAAGCTCTCTGACTTCTCAGTTCTGACGGTCAATTGGAGAGCCCACTGCGAGCACGAATTGACAATATGGCCACGTGACCCAGTGACCTTGCCAAAACGTCTTCAATGTAATGAGCTTGTAGTACATAAGATGCATTGAATTGGTTGCAATGCTAAATAGATAAATAAATAAAATAGATAAATGTTTGGTTTGGGTGTTCCAAGGTCAAATCCTACATTACTGTTGGCTTCTTTGGATTCTGTTTCAAACGTTGAAAAAACTCACTTCTTTCTCTTCTTGGGGGTGAAAAGTTCCGCGATATTAGTCACTGAATGGGTCTATTACAGTGACAACTATTTTGGGACAATGCCTTCTAACTTCTCTCCTCACATTGTTTCCCCTGTTTTGGACAAATTTGCTACTACTGGTAGCAACGAATAAATACACTAATAAGTGAAACAAACAGACAGGGAAAAGAAAATATTGGAAGGGTAGATAGAAAGTTCAAATTACACCTTCTTATTTTTAAGGGAAATATCTGAGAAAAATAAAAGAATGTGTAAATGTAAAAAATATTTACTTTTAATCTATGTAAAAACCTGTTTCTGCTGGTTTTCAAAATGTGTTTTTTCACAAATAATCTTTATTTTATCATACATATGAAAGTAAAACTTAACACATTTGCATATTAGTTAACACTAAAAGACATATTTAATCTTATGTGTTTTCTTATCTCTTGATTCCCTTCTATCTCTTTCTGTGCGGAAATTATTGTACCATTTTATTGTACAAATACAATTCCTTTTGAAAACAATGTGATGAGGGGAAAAAAGTCTTTAAAAAGAGAGAGAAGGGGACACTTTTGTGGTTTTATCAGCAAATTTCTCAAAGGCCATGATGAGTTTTTGCACGTAAAAATGCAAGTTTTTTTTCTTTCCTGCCCATCGAGCTCCAGTGATACCTCTAGACACTCTCCTTCACTTAACAGTTAACACGGATATATAGAAAACCGTTGTAGAAAACAACTCAAAGCAAGTTCTTTTGCAGACACCAAGCTAATGGCCACTACTACATTCTGTACATACCTATTCCTTCTCTCTGTGTCCATTTCAATCTTCAATCTTTGTTCATCTTCATCAGAGGGGGACATCCTTCTCTCCTTCAAGGCCTCCATTGAAGACTCTAAGAAGGCCTTGTCCACCTGGTCCAACACTTCATCAAACCACCACTGTAACTGGACTGGAATAACCTGTTCCGCAACACCTTTACTCTCAGTAACTTCTATCAACCTTCAGAGCTTAAACCTTTCTGGGGATATCTCATCTTCCATTTGTGACCTCCCAAATCTGTCTTATCTCAACCTTGCTGATAACATCTTCAACCAGCCCATCCCTCTTCATCTCTCTGACTGTAGTTCCTTGGAGACTTTGAATCTCAGTACCAACCTCATATGGGGCACTATCCCATCTCAGATTTCTCAGTTTGCTTCCTTGAGAGTGCTTGACTTGGGAAGAAACCACATAGAAGGAAAAATCCCTGAAAGCTTAGGCTCCTTGAAGAACCTCCAAGTCCTCAACATGGGAAGCAACTTGCTTTCAGGTAGTGTACCTGCTGTCTTTGGCAATCTAACTAAACTTGAAGTTCTTGATTTGTCTCAGAATCCATACTTGGTGAGTGAGATTCCAAAGGATATCGGCGAGCTTGGAAATCTAAAGCAACTTCTGTTGCAAAGCTCTTCTTTTCAAGGGAAAATTCCAGATTCTCTGGTGGGCCTGGTTAGTTTGACTCATTTAGATCTCTCTGAGAACAACCTAACAGGTGGGGTTCCTCAGGCTCTACCATCTTCTCTCAAGAACCTTGTTTCGTTAGATGTTTCAACAAACAAGCTCTTGGGGCCATTTCCTAGTGGCATCTGCAAAGGAGAAGGCCTCATAAACCTCGGTCTCCACTCAAATGCCTTCAATGGTTCAATACCCAACTCCATTGAGGAATGTAAGAGTCTTGAGAGATTCCAAGTCCAGAACAATGCCTTCTCCGGGGATTTCCCCATTTCCTTGTGGTCATTGCCCAAAATCAAGCTCATTAGAGTTGAAAACAACAGATTCTCTGGACAAATACCGGAGTCAATTTCAGGAGCTGTTCAGTTGGAGCATGTTCAGCTTGACAACAACAGCTTCGCTGGTAAAATTCCTCAAGGTCTTGGCTTTGTTAAGAGCTTATACAGATTTTCTGCTTCTCTCAACCTTTTGGATGGTGAAATTCCTCCAAACTTTTGTGACTCTCCTGTTATGAGCATAGTAAATCTCTCCCACAATTCTCTTTCTGGTAAAATACCAGCGCTGAAAAAATGCAGGAAACTAGTTTCATTGTCTTTGGCTGATAACAGTCTAACTGGAGAAATCCCCCCTTCTCTTGCCGAGCTACCTGTACTCACTTACCTTGATCTTTCAGATAACAATCTCACTGGTTCAATCCCACAAGGGCTTCAGAACTTGAAGCTTGCTCTTTTCAATGTCTCCTTCAATCAGCTATCAGGTAAAGTACCATACTCCTTGATTTCTGGTCTCCCTGCCTCATTTTTGGACGGAAACCCTGGTCTTTGTGGCCCTGGATTACCTAACTCTTGTTCTGATGACATGCCAAGACGCCACATTGGTAGCCTTACAACCTTAGCATGTGCTCTCATCAGTTTAGCCTTTGTTGTTGGAACTGCCATTGTTGTTGGTGGGTTTATTTTGTATCGGGGATATTGCAAGGGGAATCAAGTTGGGGTTTGGCGCTCAGTGTTCTTTTATCCTCTCAGGATTACCGAGCATGATCTACTTGTAGGGATGAATGAGAAAAACTCAATGGGTAATGGTGGGTTTTTTGGTAGAGTTTATGTTGTGAGTTTACCTAGTGGTGAACTGGTAGCTGTGAAGAAGTTAGTCAATTTTGGAAACCAGTCCTCCAAAAGTTTGAAAGCGGAGGTGAAGACTTTGGCAAAAATTAGGCACAAGAATGTGGTTAAAATTCTGGGGTTCTGCCACTCCGATGAGTCAGTGTTTCTCATTTATGAGTACTTGCATGGAGGGAGCTTAGGGGATTTGATTTCTCGTCAGAATTTTGAGCTGCAGTGGGTGGTTCGATTAAGAATTGCCATTGGAGTTGCTCAAGGGCTGGCATATCTTCACAAGGATTATCTCCCTCACTTGCTCCACAGAAATGTCAAGTCAAGTAATATTTTGTTGGATGCAAACTTCGAGCCAAAACTCACAGATTTTGCTCTTGATCGAGTTGTGGGAGAAGCTTCATTTCAATCAATATTGAACTCTGAAGCAGCATCTTCATGTTACATCGCACCAGGTATGATAACTTGTGTTCAAATAACTTTAAATGCATTCCCATAGTTGAGCTAACTCATTTGTAGAGTTTTTTTTAATACAAATTAAGACCTACATGCATGCTTGGATGTTCACTTTATTATGAAATAGCTTGAATTTTTAGGTAATTTCTTAAGATCATTCATTTTGAATTAGAATGGGCTTGTGTGGCTTGTTAGTTGAAAAGCTCCATAGACTTCAGTAGATTTCAATATTGAGTTGCATCATCGAGTACTTTGTCAATCTGTAACTTCCTATTTCTATTTGCTTGCTGCACAGATTGTGTACAATATTTTCCCGAGAGCCTCCAGTAAATTGATTATAACTCAATTTTTTCAATATTATTGTTGATAGAAAACACTGCCTAGATTATCATTAATCTGCATGCTTGCATCAAATATGTTTTAGTTAACCAACAAATATTAACATACTAACTAATTGTATTGTTGCAATGCAGAAAATGGTTACAGTAAGAAAGCAACTGAACAATTGGACATCTACAGCTTTGGTGTGGTATTGCTGGAGCTGGTGAGTGGTAGGCAAGCAGAGCAAACGGAGTCAATTGACTCAGTTGACATTGTGAAGTGGGTTAGAAGGAAAGTGAACATCGCCAATGGGGTGCATCAAGTTCTTGACCCAAAAATATCAAACACTTGTCACCAAGAGATGATTGGAGCTTTAGATATTGCACTTCGTTGCACTTCTGTGGTGCCTGAGAAAAGGCCATCCATGGTAGAAGTTGTTAGAAGCCTTCAATCCCTGGAGTCAAGAACTTGCAATGCAAATATGCTTGAACCAAATGAGGAACCCTCAGTACCAGTCTGATCTGACTTCTAAGTTCCAACTCAAAGACTGCCTTGTTTTTTGTTGAGTCTTTGTATGTAAATTTTAAGCTTTGTACTTCACATATTTTTTGTTTTCTCTTCTTTCCATCTGATGAATTGAGATATAGGAATGGTTTGGCATGATACATTCTGTATTTGGCATTGGATTGTAAGTGTTAATACTCAGGAGTGCCATCATGTACTGGTTTAGACACGTACTTTTAGCACGCAAACTCAAGGTTGAAGTAGATAACACCAACTTCACTGCACTTTTTTTTCTGTCCTATGGTGGAGGATACACTACATCTAAAACAGATGTCACGAATCTTTCAAACTACATTATGCACGAAGGGTTAAGTTTATGCGGAGAAGTGTAAAACCAAGTGATTTTTTTTGTAATGGATAAAGAGTTGATAGAAGATTTCTGTAACAATAAGCCAAGTGTGAGTCGTGAAAAGGGGTTTGACATGTTACATTGTGTCTCAACTCAACTTCAGTTTGCAAGTTTCTTTTGTCAAACTGGTAGAGAATAAACAGAAAAAAATTTCCACATGATAGATGTAGTGATTGAGTTTTAGATTTGAGGTTTTTTTTAAAAATTTGATCCTTATTGTTGCCATTATAAAAAAAAACTTATAGAATAAGTAAAAGACAGAATAAAGAGTCATTAAACATTTTAAACATGGATTAATATCAGGTCCCCTAAATTGATGTGAGACTTGCCAACGTTATATGTTCAATTTCTTGAAGATACAGTGTTTCTTTTGCTAACAGAACTCTTATTCTTGGAATCATCTAAAACTATTAAGAGTAATTTTGGTATTTAAAAAATTGTAGGAGTGGAAGAAGAAAAATGTAAAAATACAGAAGAATGTAAATATGAAGGTGAAGAAAGAATTTATCAAACCAAGATGCTTAAGTATAATGAGTTGGCCCAAAAGAGGCCCAAACATAAAAAAAACAACAAATATAGAAACAAAACAAACACAAAATGTACCTTTTCCAAATGAGAGTGCAACACAATAACAACCACTTCTTTAATCATAACCTTGTCAACAACAATAAGATCGTGAGTTTCCACCTCAAAGTTCTTACTTTAATCTTGACTTAGAAATGTTGTAGATTGTCATGCAAATAAGTTTAATTGAGTGAAATTAGAATCAAATCCTACATTCTTAAATAGAAATAAGTGAATTGTGATTATTTGTTACAATTTTTGTTCTACTCGTAACAAAAGTGTATACATTTCCCGATTGGTGATCACGTTTTGGAAGAAGATACTAGGAACAAGAACCTTTAACCAAAATTTGTGTTCTTAATGTTGAAGCTGCTGTGCAAGTCATGGTTTTCCAAATCCCATCAAATGTCAAACTGATTTGGACATCAGACATTATATCAACAGATCTTATATTGAAGAGATGGATTTCGAATGTGATTTTTACATGTTTTCAGCAATGAATTGGGGGTACATAAGATCCGTAGTACGGATTTTTTTACTGCTAGAGCTAGTTTTTTTTGTTTTTTTTTTATAGAGCTAGTAACTTTACAGAATAGCTCTAGCAACTTTACAGAAATAAAGAATGTGTTATATATATATCGAAGAGATTAATTATATGAATTATAAATATAAATATCATTTTGATATTTATAGAATATTTCATCGTGTGAAGAGAATGTATATTAATTCAGTAAAAAAAAAACAATAAACCATATTTCTAATAAATTGTTTGAGATTACATTAATGTGGTTAAATTATGACCACTTTTGTTATGTTAATGTTGTTAGAAAACTGAACACATTTAAATACCTAAGAGTCAAATATCAATTTGGTTCCAAAGTATATAAAAAGATGGCAATTTAATCTATAAAAATAATAAGAATAATCTTATTTAATCTCTAAATAAGCAAAAATAATACAAATTAATACCTAAAATTTACAATTTAATTTCAAATTAATCTTTAAAAAAAGAAATTTAATTTTAAATTAGTCCTTAAAATATGTCGAACAAAATTTAATGACACACTTTTTACCCATTCAATAAGTAAATGATAATTTTCATTCTTATAACATTAAATTAACGTTCAGTTACACTTTCAGAATCAAAATAATCCTTTGTCCTATTTTAAATGGATTGAAATGTGAAAAAAATAAATATAAAATTGACATAATTAAAGTGAAAAATATGTTATGAAAGGAAATGTTATTATGGATTCTTCATTGCATTTTATATATATTTATAGAGCGAAACACATGTAATAAAATAATAGAGGATATCGTATAAAAGTATTGTGAAAATAGGTTTAAGAATATGATAAATATATTTTAAAAGCTGTTTAAAAGATTTCACAGTCAACTACATAGATTTTGATAACCAATTATATTTATGTTTTGGAGAGATTGATGTTTCACATTCAAATTTGGACAATGATGACTTTTGAATATACAACTTATTGTGTTGGTTATTTTTGTTATTGATAGGAAAAAATTAAGACTTTGGGAGATGTATATAAGCTGCAGAAGCTAACTTAATATAAAAAAATCATTAACAAGTAATGATGACTTGTAGAGCAAGTCATGCAGGCCATCAACAAATAAGGATGACAATGTAGAGCAAGTCATGCAGGTCGGTTCGTAGTTCATTATTAAAAAGCGTGAGACAAATTCATTAATCTAGTTTGCTTACCCGTTTAGTCCCGCCCTGCATAACCTATAGTCCATGAGGCTTAATAGCGGGACGAGACGGGTTGTTGGCCCTGCATAAATAAAAAGTAATTATTATTTTTTTGGTAAAAAAAAATTATATGCCATTCATCTATTATTGCAGTGTGACATTTATTTCATTTTATTTTAAAAAAATGAATTTTTATTATACTAAAAAAAGGATGTTTTATTTTAATCATTTAAAGGAGTTAATTTTTTTTATCAGCAATAAAAAATAATATAAATAAAAACTACTTTAAGGATGATCTAACTCATATACAAAATCGCACAGAAACAAACATTTCCTCCTCTCATAAGTTTGTCACTATAATCAAATACATACAAATTAGGGGATACAGACACCATACAAAAAAAGAAAAACAAGCAAAAGGGACTTTAAAGGTTACTCAGGATTAGGCCTTTAGTTGAGCCATAGAGTTAGTATGAAGAATGACAGTGAATTTAATTTTAACTAAAGTTTTATATTTAAAATTTATTAATAAAAAAATAATATAAAGAGGAGATTTTAATAGGATGGTTAAAAAATTAGTCATCTCCATTAAAATATTTTTGTAGCAAAACTTGATAAGATATTCTTAAACATTTACATACATATATAGAAAAAATAGATGCAAATCAAAACTTTAATTATTTTTAATCATCTTTTAACCACCGTTATACTTGAATTTAT
>Ga0123342_1009096_pt1 | contig 12090 bp, 10 predicted proteins | sample Turbeawhitnodule_FD_89960 | JGI IMG/M metagenome (GOLD analysis project Ga0123342, IMG submission 89960) | Root nodule microbial communities of legume samples collected from Mexico - Turtle bean Mexico white nodule | ecosystem: Host-associated > Plants > Roots > Nodule | place: Mexico: Nepantla... | reverse complement strand
TATTGCTTGCAGATAGATTTTAAACCCTGATCAACTGATTTTAATATTGGATTCGTTGGGAGACGACTTGGGGACATTTGTTCACAATTATACTATCATCTCTCTAGTGTTAGACAAGTCTACACTAGAATCATATTAATTTGACAGCAAAACGACAGCTATCATCTTATAACCAACTCATGAACTTTCCATATACACGGGGGATCAATATTCTAAGAGTATTACCATTGGCAACTTAATAACTCAAGTTTTTTGCGAAGTGGATTGAAGTAGAACAACTAGAAAATATTGTATGTAGATTTCGAGTTCCAAGATTTTTTATATCAGATAACAACACTAAATTTGTAAGTGTATCATCCAGGCCCAAATTGGATATATATTGCCCTTGTCCAGATCAGACGTGTACTAACTCTGCCCAAATCATGATAAGATCAAGCCCCATAATGAAACGAATTGGGTGTGAAATTCCTAAAGAACCTGCAATTATTTCCTAAAAGAGTGACCTTTAGCAATTAACCAAGATATTTGCATTCTCATTAAAAAGCCCCAAAAAATTGTCATTGGGCAATAAACTTAATTTGAACAAATATATTATGTCAATCAAATCTTATTATCACGCAATTGATATAATACCACGTTATTTGATTTTAGGACACAATATCCCAATTTCATTAATGCACTGATTTAGTCATACAATATATCTGATTATATTACATAATACTCTGATTTTACTACACAATAATTTGATTATAATACACAATACTATGATTTTATTATATTACACTCGGATTTTGTGACATGATACAATCATTGAAACTAATTATACCTCATAAAAGTCATGGAAAACCAATATCAATGGTCCAGACCCATGAAAACTTATAAATAGACCACCACTCTCAGTGAGTATACTCAACAGATATTTTACACTATACTCACTTTATACACTAAATTTTATGCTCTTATTGACTTGAGCGTCAAAAAATCTTTTGTAGGTGAAACCCCCTCATTCCCTTGGAGTCAATCCATGAAGCTTGCAAGGATAAGCTCCATTGACCATCTTGGAATTCAACATCTAGATGAGAATAGTAAGCTACCAAGTGAAGCAAATGTGTCGTGAACTCGATATAAAACAAGTATTTACAATGATTGAGTACTCTCAAATGAACAAACAGGCCTAGACAGTCAATCAGGTGACCTCACGAGGTTTGGAAAGAATGTTGCTAGCAGTTAAAGGTGGATGATCAGTTGAAGTCTCATGGGTGTTGTGATCTTACCACACAACTCCTAGTTAACAACCAAAGAAACATCATTCAAACTTCTTTATGGAACTGGTGCAATGATACCGATTGAGATATTTCAGTCTTCTCTTAAGTGACTAAGTTTTCCCCCGCAAGCTCAAAGGAAGGCATCCAACAAACTTATGATGTTTGGGAGTGTGGCAGAATAAGAGGAGAAGCTTTGAAGCAACGTGTGGAGCTAAATATAGAAGCAAAGTTGTATCAAGAAATTTCAAGGTATTGGACCTCATATTACGAAGGGTGCATCCGAACCAAATAAAGAACAAGATCTCGCTAGAGTGGATTGGACCATATAGAATACAAGAAGTGATAGAGAAAGGAGCATACAAACTAGAGACGTTGGATGAAGGCTTAATCCCTCGAACATGAACAAAAAGTTTATATTTTATTTTAGTTTAGTTTATGTAAACATATAATGACACTCTTTTCCCTTGAGTATTTTTCAAAAACATTTTTTCTCGGGCGTTTTTAATGAGGTCACTTGGATCGATGGCTGACAAATCAATACTAGGGTGCCAGACCTGAACTTGGTCAATAATGGTCTCGAACCCAGTTGCGAGGGAGGTAGCAATTTCATCTTTCAAATACTCCTCCATAGCCTTCCATTCTTTCTCTTTCAAAACATAGTAAGCACAATTTTTCTATATCGTTTACTTGTCTTCAAGGCGAAGGATTTCGTCATCTCTTTCCTTGAAACGAAGGGAAATTGCAACCTTTTCTTTCGCACACTCTTGTTCTCGGGAATAAAGATGGTATATTTCAAGTGCCTCAACTCTAAGGCGACCTATCTCTTGTTGAGAGGCTGCAAGTTGCTTCATTTTTTTACATCATCTAACAAAAGAGTTCTAGATCAGTCACTAGCTGACTGAATTATAGCCATCGATTTATGGAGAAATCCTTGCAAGCCTTCATAAAGAGAGGGCAAGTCATGTTTTTTCGACATCGTTGCATCTCCTTCTAAGTAGTTGTAAGCACGACTATGAGTAGAGTGACAAAAGTTGAGGTTTCAAAAACTCCATTTATGACCTCGAGAGCCTTGGGGTCCCCCTCCAACTAATATTTTTCGGGACCTCGACCATTTGATTTGGAATTAGCTGAATCCACTGGAGTAGTGTCCTTATAACTTCTTGTTCTTTTTCATTGAGTTGGGGTCCAAGGGCATCGCCTCGATGTCATTGAATTGTACGATAATCTTACTTAATCCTTTAGTCGCACTAGTTTAGAGTTTTCGACTTCATTCAAAGTCTAAAAACAAAATGGCTCACCTCTTTAAAGTGGTGAGCCATTTTGTTTTTAGAGATCACCATTTGATTATCTGTAACATAAAGTATAAGGTTAAAGCTAGAAAAATAAAAAGATGAAGTAAATTTTTAAGAATAAGTTATATACCGATGTAGACTTTCAAATTTGTGACTCGATATTCAAGCTTTAATAGGGTGGTCAAATAAAAAATAAACTCCAACATTTCCAATTTCTCACAGTTCTTATACTCGAACAATTCAAGCTCTTTCATCTTTCGAGCACAATTTTGAAATGTACTTTTTTCATCCAAAGACTTGGTGTAAAATGTACAATTATTGACTTCATAACTTATACAACAAAGGACATCAAAAACTTCAATCCTTTTGCCAACCAGGTTAAGGTTTTTGATGCCGTTGAATCCTTTAACACCTCATCTTTAAACCAAGGCATGAAAGTCCTATTATGTTCCATCAAAACCCATTTCTGGTTTTCTTGGATTATTTGCCTTCACAACAGATTTATGAGCAGACAAGTAAGCTATAACCTCATCAATGTTATTCATTATATACAAATGTTCTTGCTAGACTTCTGATCGAGATTTACTTACCACATGTACACCATGTAAACACTTACTTATAGAACGTTTGTTCTGCCATGAGTTGGCTGGAAGACCTATTGGATTGGCTTTTGACATATGCTCTAAACAAAACTACATACTTTCTTCTGCTATGTACCTTTCAATCATTAAATTTATGGATGATAATGATTTTTGACACACCCTTTTAAAATGTTCATATACCGTTCAACAGGATACATCCGTCTTAAGTAAACTAGTTCGCACAATCTAAACTCTCTTACCAGAAGCACAACTAGATGAACCATGATGTCAAAAAAGGACTGGAAAAAACATCTTTAATTCACACAAGATAACACAAATCTCATCTATCTTTATTGGATCAATGACTTTACAAAAATGGAAGAGAAGAATGAACACAAACGGGTTATGGTAGGCTTAATATTTTTTGGTAAAATCCCGCGAATAGCTATCAACAGTAACTGTTGCATCAAGATGTGACAATCATGAGACTTCAATCCAATCAACTTCAAATCTTGCACATATACTAGGCTTTTCACATTTGATGAATGTCCTTATAGCACTTTCACACCCTTTAGACATTGGAAAAAACTTCTTTTCTTCTTCTTTCGACATAGTGTAACAAGCTGGAGGCAAATATGTACACTTACCCACTTGTATTGTGCCAACTCGCCTCTAATGTTCATCTCAATCAAATTCAAACGAGCATTTAAACCATCCTTTGTCTTTCCGTAATGTTAAGAAGTCTACCAATTAAACTATCACACATTCTTCTCCACATGCATTACGTCAATACAATGTCTAACTTCTAACTTCGACCAATACAGAAGATCAAAGAAGATTGGTTTTTGGTTCCATATGTTTGTCACAAATGATCTTTTTTATTTTATTTTCCGAATGTGTTGTTTATGTTATTTACCTTTTCATAAATATGAACACCAGCCAATGGATTTGGTGGACTATCAGTCTCTTGATGTCCATTAAAGACTTTTTTTCAACCTCCGGTAAGGATGATGACTTTTAAGAAATCTCTAATGCGGAATATTTCTCGAATCTTTACCAAATTTGGGAACTCGTCATCAAATTTCTCTATTGAATAAAATCAGTTAGATGGTGGTACATGTCATCACATTTCTTCTCATTTGCATGGCATCTGAGATTTTTAGCATAATTTGAGTTTGCAAACTTCATCCTTCGAATAATAGGAAGATACTACACAATCTTCAATGGGGATCCATGCTTTGCCATCTCTTTACCATCATCGTCTTTTTGTTTCAACTTGTAACGTGATAACCCACACCTCGGACAATTTTTCAACAATTCAAACTCCTTCTTGTATAATATACTATCATTAGGACATGCATGTATCTTTTTATACTCCATATCCATCGGACAAAGAATATTTTTGGCCTCGTAATTATGATTAGGTAGACTATTTCCTGCTGGAAGCATTTCCTTCAACAACTGAAGCAATTTCATGAAGCTTTTATCAGCCCATCCATTTATTGCCTTCAAATTCATCAATCTTAATATCGCCGACAACCGTGTGAAGTTAGTTGATCCAGGATAGAATGGAACCTCCACATCGCTTTACATACTTCTGTATCCATGCTCTTTCGCAAAATAATCAACTTCAACATCATGAATCATGTCCTCCAAGCGATCATCATGTACTACATCATCCATGATGGACTGAACATATTCTTGGGACACATACACACTTGGTAAATGTAATAATTCACCATGCCATGTCCAAGTTGTATAAGATTGTAGAAACCCATCACATAGAAGGTGCTCCCTGATTTTGTTAACATCCAATCTCCTCCCGTTCAAACAAATAACGCATGAAAACCTAAATTTTACTCCATCACCACTATTGTTGGCATTACGTTGCACAAATTGTATAAATATTTGTACTTCTATTTTTTATTCATCAATTATGCGGGATAAATTAATCCAATCTCAATCCATATGTTTGTTTCATAATGATCTCTCAATGAATTTGGATATCTCAACCATTTACCTAGGGTCAAACACTAACAAATTTAATTATACAATGATGACTACTACCTCAATTGATCAACCAATGAACATTTATTTTTTTCACATAATACCTCACGAATATTTTGCTCAAATTGAATCCTCAAATTTTTCAAAATGTCACAATTCTTCCATAATTTAGTAATGATAAATAAAGATATAACGATAAATAAATATTAATTTCTACTAACAATAAAGTCAATTTATTTTAGTTTAAAATCACTTTACTTTGAATAAAACAACAATGTAGTTAAACTAATACTAATCAAAGATATTTTTAGTAATTCTAATAAAAAACCAATGATAATTTACTGGAATTAATAAAACTCTTTAACAGCATCCATCAACGTTATAATAATATCCAAGTTCAATAACCTCTTCAAATTAAAAAAATTATTGTAAAGTTAATTTTTTTTAATTAATGATTGTGAATACAATTGCTTTAATATTTCCTCGTTAGAGCGAAATATTATAATTTAAATTTCTATGTTCTTGTAAGATTACGTTGAATAGGAAACTATTTAAATAACCACTTGGGTCATAACTTTAATTGGATGTATAAACTTTAATTAATTATTTGTTTGTGATTTTGAAAAGGTATTAGTATCGCATAACAAAGTGATAAATTTTTAGGGTTAAGGTAAAATAAAATAAAAAAAAAATAAAAAATAACGTGTGCTTGGCATTAGACGATTACCATGCAGAATTTATGAATGATATTAAAAGAAAAGTCCAATATATAGTGTTAACTTATAACCACATACATTTAGAATTACCACAATATATGGCTACAAAACCTTTAGAATTAACACAAAATTAATAACCTTTCTTAAAGTTTTGAGAATATTATGAATCTTAACCGAAAAAAGTTAGAAAAGAGGTAACTCAACCAAGAATAAAGTCCTTGGCAATATGTATAATCTCACTAGCCCTAGCAGCATCAACCATGTCAATATTATGGAACCCCACTTGGTCAAAATGTGCTTCCACTTGCACCCCACATTTGACCAACATGGTCACAAACTCTTGTTGTCGATCTACCATGATGTCCCCATTGTACCCAAGAACAAGACACTTCACTACCTTCTTAACATTATCAAGGTGTGGTCCCTTCACCATAGGGTTGCAATACCTATGGTCACGATCTGTCTCCTTCGGCAAAGCCAAACTCCACAACAAGTCCAACACTGGTAAAGGTAATACTTGATCTGTTGCAAAGTTCAACTCTGATCCTGTTCTCTTCTCCCCTCCAAACATGGGTTGGTTCAGGACCAAACCACGAATCCTTAATGGACTCAAATCCACCACAGCAGTCTACATCAAACCATTTCATTTATGTATTCATTTTGCATGCATGCATAATATCAAAAATATATCTATTTATAAAAAAGTGTTGATATGTTTGACAATTCTCCACCATATTATAATTAAAAGAATAAATATTTTTTTTATTGAATTACGAATTTCATATGAAAAAGATGGAACAATTTTGAAATTGCATGTTACCAAAGAGTTGTATTCTAGTGTCTCTTATTATACACTTGCCAAAATAATATTTTCTTCTAAAAAAAACATGGTATTATATTATTTACTACTTTGTGTATTCCTAATATATTATGAGGTCTATTAACAAGACATCACTAGTGGTAGGATTGAGTTGTTGTTTTACTTTGAAACTCTGTTTTATGTTTTATGTGTAATTGTATTTGAAGATTTAGGTTGGTTTGCTTCTAGCTATAAGAGTTTAGATATCTCTGAAATATTTTTATTATTTATTATTTTTTTTAATAATAAAAAATTCATTTTCCAAGCAAAATATATATGTTTATGAACTTATCAATAGTTAATTAGGTTTGTTAATCAAAATCTGGACTTGGGTATGGAGTTGCAACTACATACACTTAAAGAATCTTCCTTGGGAGGAACTGTTATACCAAAATTAAATAAATCACACTCGTTAGTAAGAGAATTATTCCTCAATTTGTATCAAGAGAACTACATACTCTTATTATTTAATTTTTTTAAAAATCTGATATAACAAATTTTTTGTAAGAGTAAAAATGAAAAACTTGTCAAACTACATTATCAAAAGTAGTATCTTGATAAAGTTCCATCCACTTAATACCCAAAAATATTATTATTTTATTATAATATACTATTTTATTATAATATACTATTTTATTCTAAGAAGTTGATGAATTTTTTTACTATTATATTAAATTAAAGTGTAAGAGAAATTTTATTGTATCAAAAGTTTATTTGCATGAAAACCTGCATGGAAACGTTGAAAGCCATATTGGCACCACAATCAGAGCCATAGAGGTAGCATCTGGAAGGGTCCCCGTAATCTTTCAACCATTGCTCTCCATTGGGGAGGTTTAACTGCTCCTTCACCCACAAAACGGCGTCGTAGGCGTCTTGGTACTGTGTGGGAAGACGATGCTCCGGCGCAAGGCGGAAAGAGGCGGAGACGACGATGGAGGGGATTTCATCGGCGATGAGCGAACACTTCTGGTGGCTGTCGGTGTAGTCAGGGCTGAGGAGCACAAAGCCGCCGTTGTGGAAGTAAATGACGATGGGCAACCGCGCCACCGTGTTGTCGTTGGAAGGGAGCTTGGTGGGTCGAAAAATTCGAACCCAGGTTTTCTTTTGGGGGTCGATGGTTATGTCTTTTGAAACGACGGTGGTTCCGGGTGAAGGCTCAGGGTTGGCCTTGACGGTTGGGGCATTGAAGAAGCGTGTGATGGTGCCGTCGGGGTTCTTGGAGATGCCAAGGTGTGTGTAAGGGTCGAATGCAGACATTTTTGTTGTTCTTTGGTTTGTTTAAGGAAACGATGCAGTATTTAATCGTAAGTTGTTGGTTTAGGGCATGCACGTAACCACGTATGAGAGTGAGATTTTTTCTTGGGGAGGGTTACTAGATCTGAGAGGTTAGCCTAACATGTGTAAGGTTTTGCACCAAGTGAATTGGTAAAATGAAGAGGGTGTGTTTGAGGTTGAGGTGTAAATTTTATGTTACTTGATTAATATTATTACTTTTTAATTAGAAAATTTAGGTTAACATAAGATGATCTATATGTAAGTGGGGAGCAAAAAGAAGAGGGAGTTGGAAAGGAGATAGTGAGAAGGAGGAAGTGAAAGGGAAGAAAAGGGTGGAAAAGAAATAGAATGAAAAAAAAAATATATTAAGTAGTTTTCAAGATAATATGGTAACATGAGAATAAAAATTTGTTTGTCATATGACAAAATATATATTAGTTAAGAATATTTGTAGATGTGGAATCATAAAAAATTCACATATATTATAATTTTTTATTAAAGAAAAATATTTAAAATATATTTTTTCTTATTAATACTACAAGAGAAGGAGATATAAGCTATCACACATTAGTCTCGACTTATGATGGGACATGAGTAGAGTCAACCAAGTCAACGCTAAGTGGAGGAAAAAAGTTTGAAGACTCATTATACTTAGACGTTAAAAAAATGTTTGTGTCAACCTATGAGATGCTAAAAAGTATAAATTTTAAATTAAATGGGAAATGTATCGTCGACTTGGCCGACACAAATTGATTTTTTTTATTGAAACTTATGTCGACTTGGCGGACAATTGTTATGTGTGGACCTAATCGTTGCTAAAAAATTTACCTATTTAAATCACATTATTTGTAACATTCCTAATTTTTACCCATATATATATTAAAATAATAAAAGTAAAAAAAAACAATACCTAATTAATATATGAATATATACAACTATCTTATAATTGTATCTCAAAAAGATATCCCTCTTCATAAGGATTTTAACATATACACAAAAGCTTTAAAAGAAAACAAAGCACTCAAAATTAAAAGCATCTCCTCTTCTGACTGCTCACTAATGAGCTCTATTACTTGCAACCTCATCTGTTCCTGTGTAATTACATGATCATCACAGATTAAAGAAAGCAAACACAAACAAAGAACATGGTAAGCTAGTTATATAAAAATTTCTATATAATTTCAATTTCAAATTTAATCAAGTCTCATACAATATTTCAAATCATCAAGTGTTTATTAAAATTCATAACTCATCTTTCTCATGTCAAACTTCTACTGACTCACAACACATAAACACTTGACTCTACTTCCGGAAGACTCGTGTATTGAAATTAGCATCCAGAGACCTACACCTATCATACTACTCACTGTGAAATCCACACAGCCATGCGCATAAACATCTCAATATCTCATCATCTCATATTACAGGGTAAATCCATTTGATCTGCTCTGGCCAGTTCTTTCAAACCTTAGAATCAGCCAAATGAACCTCCTTCGACTCTCACCAATTGAATAACTTCATCTATGTGATTTTATTATATCAGTAGAGTTATGATCGTCTCATTCACAGGATACTCACAAATCAATACACCCTAACAACAATCTCAACATGGTATTTCCTTTCCTGAAAATACTATGTCTTGATCACCCTATTACACCATTTCATATCTCATGTAACACATCAATGCACCATTCAATCAAATCATATTTTAGACTTTTCTAAACAATTCAAATATATCTCAAAAATTCATTGAAACATATAACTATGTTCATTTAATCATATTTTTAAATAAGATTTAGATTTTTCACTTTTATGCAATAATAAACTAGGCTTTCAAAAGAAAAACAATAAAAATTTTAAATTTTATTTCTTTTAGAAAGTCTAGCCTGAGCTAGAATCAACCCGAGAGCACCTAAAATTTTATCTTGAACTAGAATTATCTAGCTTGAGCGAGATATGCAGAAAAATTATGCATAATTTGTTATACTTGTTAGATTCTAAATCATCATTTCATTCAATTCATAAATTTATAAATCTACACATTACATTGACACTTCCTACTCAGAATTATACAAGTAGTCTCATTGAGTCATTGAGTTATTATGTCAATCTATACATATATATGATTTCTAAATCAAAATCATTTAAAATCAAACAACCAATTCTCATCAAACATTTCATTTAACTTTATTCAACAAACTATTCAAATACATTCTACAAGAGTTGGGATAAAAGTTTGGGATTCAAATTCATTATAATTTTTCCCCAGTAAATTTTTTAATCATCTCTGCGAGTGCTGAAAAACAATTTCAATCTCTAAATACTAGTGTTGTAGTATTTGATTTATTTCTCTCAGAATACATATCCGTTTGACCTAAAGTTTGTTTTGTTTGATCCAATATTGTGTTAAGAATATCACATAAAAATTTTATACACAAAATGTTTCAAGATGAATTTTCACAAATTTTGGAAGTTTCAGTGTTTGTTTCATTATAGAACTTTTTTAAAAAAAATCTATTCTAGTGTTATTCTTAGGTTTCCTATTTGAGTGCTCATTATTTTTGTTAGCTTTAATTGTTGATTTGTGTCTTAAAATAATCCTTGCAGTTGTCATAATAATTCCATTTGAGTTTAGCAATTTTAATTGAGTTTTTCTTGATTTTTTACTTGACCTCAACGGGTGAAATTCATTTTGAGTGGAAGTTTGGTTTTGAAGCTGTGAAGCTAATTTATACTTGATGATTCATAGCTAAAGGTTAAAAACAGTGATTATTTGGAGAGAGGAGAATAGAATTTTGAGAGAAGATAAAGATAGAACATAGGATGAGATAAAAGAATTGAAACTGAAGACATAATAAAAACCTAACTCTAAGGAACTTGTTAATGATCTAATAACAAGATAAGAGACTCAAAACCATAAAAATAAAAGCACACAAAAGGCACAAAATGACTCAAAACACATGGATATTTATTGTAAAAACAAGAAACAAAAAATTCAAATAAAGGACTACTTGATTTGATGACATATATGAAAACAACATGACTTTAGACAACTAGAAATGGATCATATAATAAAAATGAAACCAACATAAACTTTTTTTACCAAAAGAAAATGAAAGAAGACTCAACAAAATTCAAAAGCACACAAGATAAACTCAAAAAGAACTCCTAAACACCAATATAGATGGTTCAAGAAATAACAAGCTATTTGAACCGATTAAACCAAACAAACAACAAACAAAATGGTAAAACTAAAAAGAAAACAGAATCAAGACATGAAAAACAACATGGAAATGGAAGAACAAAAGTTAGAACAACTTATCTCTTGAATATCTAAGCTCTAATACCAAATGATGCAAAACTAGCTTGTTTTGGGTTCTTTTTTGTTGTGGTTTTGTATGTTGCGAAAGAATGGACTTGAAAATGACATCAATGGCTGAATGGAAGTGTGGAGAAAATGGAATGAAGAGGGGAAGTATAGGCTTAGAAGAGGTATGACCAACTTCTAAGAAGATTCAAGCAAAACATTAATAGAAGTGCAAACTTGAAAGTGAGAATTTGAAGACAAATGAGCTAGCAACTTGGGCAACATTTCATTATCAATTCAAATCTAATTTACTAGGGGGCTAGCACTTGTATTTATAGTGCTATGGGCAACCAATGTGCAAACTTTAACCCTAAAAACTCTTCACTCACAGAAGGACAAATGTCTCTCTAATTGGAGCAAATCCACTCAAATTAAAGGTTGACAAATGTCCTCCTCTAATTGGTAGAGAGTTCTCTTGTAAATTTGCCGAAAGTTCCAACCCTTTTTCCATCATTCCCTGCGCTATTTAAACTACCCAAGCATTTAAAGCGTCTTAAAGCGCTTTTAATCACAAACGTAACACACTCATTAAAGCGTTTAATTAGAAAACGTAGCGCATTTAAGACGTTGAAACGCTTGGGAGCCATTATAGTACCTGAATGTTTGAAAGGGAAACCGTATTGAATGACTTTTAATTACCTGGCACCTGACTAAAGGGTGTTTCTATTCTGGCATGGCTGTCGTACACGTGGAGGGCCTCACGACGCCATGACCCCATCTGGGGGCGC
>Ga0123342_1009095_pt1 | contig 12092 bp, 11 predicted proteins | sample Turbeawhitnodule_FD_89960 | JGI IMG/M metagenome (GOLD analysis project Ga0123342, IMG submission 89960) | Root nodule microbial communities of legume samples collected from Mexico - Turtle bean Mexico white nodule | ecosystem: Host-associated > Plants > Roots > Nodule | place: Mexico: Nepantla... | reverse complement strand
TGAGTTCTTGTCTTAGAACAAATGATCCAACTCTAAGAAAAGTGCCTCTATAATGTCCAACTCAAGGTGATTCCTAAGAAGGTCAAGAATCATTCTCTATATGGCTAGTGGAATCACATCACTAACTTGGCTCGAACTGGACCTAAACCGACTCAACCTGGATGCAGACCAACTCGGATCTACATCGGGCCCGACCCAGACGGCTTGACATCGGCCTAGGCCCGGACGACTCGACATCGGCTCGGGCCCGGACAACCCAACATCGGCCTTGACCCAGACGACTCGACATCGGCCCGGGCCCGAACGACTATACATCGGCTTGGGCCCGAACGACTCGACATCGACCTGGGCCCGAACGACTCGACATCAACCTGGGCCAAACGACTCGACATCGACCCAAGCTCGAACGACTCGACATCGGCTTGGGCCCACTCGACTTGATATCGGCTCGGGCCCGCTCGGCTCGACATCGGCTCGAGCCCGCTCGACTCGACATCGGCCTGGGCTCGCTCAGCTCGACATCGGCCTGGGCTCGCTCAGCTCGACATCGGCCCGGGCCCGCTCGGCTCGACATCGGATCAGGCTCGCTCGGCTCGACATCAACCTGAGCCCGCTCGACTCGACATCAACCTGAGCCCGCTCGACTCGACATCAACCTGTGCCCGCTCGGCTCGACATCAACCTGAGCCCGCTCGGCTCGACATCAACCTGAGCCCGCTCGGCTCGACATCAACCTGAGCCCGCTCGGCTCGACATCGGCTCGGGCCCGGTCGGTTTGACATCAATCCAGGCCCGCTCGCCTCGACATCGGCTCGGGTCCGCTACCCTTGACATCGGCCCGGGCCCGCTACCCTCGACATCGACCCGAGCCCACTCGCCTCAACATTGGCTCAGACTCGCTTGGCTCACATCGGTCCAGGCCCGCTCGGCTCAACATCGGCCCAGGCGACTCGATATCGGTCTGGGCCCGAACGACTCGACATCGGCCTGGGCCCGCTCGGCTCAACATCGGCCCGAGCTCGAATGACTAGATATCGGCCCACACCCGCTTGGCTCGACATTGGCTCGGGCCCGCTTGGCTCGAAATTAGTTTGGGCCTGCTTGGCTCGACATCGGCCCGGGCCCGCTCGGCTCGACATCGGTCTGGGCCCGCTCGTATCGACATCTTCCCGGGCCCACTCGTCTCGACATCTGTTTGGGCTCGCTTGGCTCAATATCGGCCCAGGCGACTCGACATCGGCCTGGGCTCGGACGACTCAACATCGTCCCAACTTTGCTTGGCTTGACTTTTTCCTGGACCTGCTCGGCTCGACATTGGGCTGAAATGACTCGTCTCGACTTTGGTCTGAAATGACTCGGCTCGACTTTGGTTCGAAATGACTTGGCTTGACTTTGGTCCATACCGACTCAATTCGACTTGGGCCCGGACGACTCAACTCGACGTGGACTTGGGTCGACTTTGCTCAACCTGGGCCTAAATTGTCTTGGTTCAACCTGGATCAGGCCAAGTCAAAATCCAACCCAAAATACAATTTGGATAATCCAAAAATGTATCCAATCCACATCTAATCCATATCCAATTAAATGGATTATTAAAATCCAAAAATATGGATTTGGATTTGAGATAAATCCATTTAAATGGATCACAACTAATATGGATTTGGATAATTATGGATTGGATTTTGTAATTTGGATTTTTTGTCTACCCATAATTGCGGTTGTGGAATGAACTATCGTCTAGATGTAACTAATAAACGGTGGTTGGGAACCGCTATCTATATCCTAATAGTATAGACTATTTGCTTATAGACATCGTTGCAAAATCATTGTTTAATGACTAAAATAATTGTTGGCATTGACCTTTTCTGCACTGGAATAGGTGTTATAGCTTGTTTGATGAGTTTATGATAATACACTATAAACCAAAATACCATTAGAGTTTACTTTTTTAAGACTAACTAAATCTAGAAATAATGTAAAATACCATTAGAGTTTAGTTTTTTAAGACTAACTAAATCTAGAAATAATCTAGAAATAATGTAAAATACCATTAGAGTTTAGTTTTTTAAGACTAAATCTAGAAATAATGTATGGGGCTGCATGTGGGTTAGTATTGTAAATGAAATTTGGAGACACTTGTTGAAGGATGCATCTCTAGATCCACTAGAAATTTTTACTATTCCATAACTAAAAGCTTAAGAAACAAATATAAAACAACCAGCTTTTCCTATGTGAATGGTACATTGACCCACTTGCCTAAAATATGTAAGAAATGAGAGAAGTAGAAGATAGATAACTTATATATAACGTTGTTTGTTAATCAACTTTTTCCAATACAATCACTTGGTCTTTGTTTACTGGCTAGTCAAGTATCACAGTGCAACTGAGATTGAAGAAAGATTTCTTGAACTCAACATTAAAAAATCTGCAGACCTGGAAGGTTTTTTCATAGAAGTTTTACTGTCAAGGTTTCATTGGTATATCATTAGGTGACCCACACTACAATGTATGCATATTTATACAAGGGACGCCATTATTCTTATCGGATATTTAAATGGGATGGAATATGGAAAGTCATATTTTAAGCTTTCTTAGGGTGTATTGGAATTTTCATGAGATGACTCTCCCTTGTATAGTTAACTTTTGTTAGGAAATGCATATTTATATACACAGATTAAATGTAGTGGAGTGGCGGATGTTCCTTTTTTGTTATATTTCTAGAACATCATTTTATTGTAAATAATCTTGTAGTTATAGGCTTTCTTTTAAAGGGTTAGATACTCCTAATACTCCCATTTAATATATATTTTTTCTAATAAAAAAAACTTTTGTATTATTTTAAATTCTTATTTTTTTTGGTAATCATTGATTATTGTACTTAATTACTCTCATCATCAATAATATTTTTAAGAAGATATTTTTAAAATATCTAGAGGTTAATTTTGAGAGAGAGAGAGAGTATAACAAGACCCTTTTTCTGTATGTGGGTATGTGTCAAACGTTTGAGAAAAATATGCAACTAAATTATTTATATTAATAAAATACAACCAATTAAAAAAAAAATTAACGAGGTAATCAAACTGTTTGGAAATAATTTAGAAATGTTGAAAGTAACGGGTTCGAAACCGTTGGAAGTAATGACATTCAAAAATCGTTGGAAGTAACAGGATTTTGGAAACTATCGGAAATAACAGGAGTTTCAAAACCGTCAAAAATATTGGTGGTTTTAAAACTGCCAGAAATAACGGGGGTTTTAAAATCGTCGGAAATTGCGGGAGTTTCATAACTGTCGGTAATTTTTAGCGACGCAGCATCTTTCAGGAAAAAATAAACCGTGGGTAACGACGCATTTAGCGGGGGTTAAAACCGCCGAAAACGTCAAATATAACCCTGTTAAAAATCTTTTTTTTTTTGTAGTGTTAGGATTGGAGAATAGAGAAGATTTGTTAATTTTTGAAGGATTAATGTATTTTGAGAACATGTGATGTTATGTGTTAAAAAAAAATAGTGACCTGAAATATAAGAAAATATTTAGTTATTTAGTTAATGTAGGAAGAATTTTTAAATGGAGGTTTTGTAATATCTAAGATAAATATGATTTGTGTAGAAACTAATTGAAGGAAATAACAAAAGATAAAAGGTTGTAGAAACTGATTGAACGTAATTGCACGAATTTGCAAAACTGATGAACTGATACGCTTATTTTGATTTACTTCAATAATATATATATAATAAAATTACAATTACTTGAAGCTATAAAATAGGAATACTAACAACCTTGTAAACTGACCATTAATGCAATATTAACGGTAAATAATTTAAGGGTAATAAAATCTGAATTAATAACCAACATTTAAAGCTAATAAAATCTGAATTAATAACCAACATCCTTCCTTAATTCTGATTTGGAATAACCTTCATACCCAATAGATCTCTTAACTTGATGAAAACATCGATTTTCAATGGCTTAGTGAGAATATCTGCAATTTGATCTTCTGATCTAAAGTATTCCAATTTGATCATGTTCTTCCCAACTTGGTCTCGCAGGAAGTGATATCTAATATCAATGTGTTTACCTCTTTGATGAAAAACCAGATTCTTTGCAGGATTAATTGCAGAGACATTGTCAATACAATTCTTGATTGGAACATCTAGATTAAAACCAATTTGAGTCATGATATTGCTGAGCCAAACTGATTGACAAACACTTGTTGCTGCTGCTACATACTCATTTTCACAAGTAGATAATGCAACAATTGACTGTTTCTTTGATGACCACAAACAAACAGTCTTTCCGATCATAAAACAATTATCACTAGCGCTCTTCCTCTCGTCTGAATCTCCACCCCAATCACTGTCTGAGTATCCGATGATCTTAATCTTCTTATATGAAGAGTAAAATGGACAAAAGATTGTAGTACCTTTGATGTAGCGCATAATTCTCTTTACATATTGTAAATGAACTTGTCGAGGTGACTCCATGTATCGACTGACCAATCCCACAACATAACATATGTCGGGTTTAGTACACATGAGATATCTAAGGCTCCCAACAATCTCCTTAAAGTATGTTGCATCTAAAGTTCGCCCATCAGCTTCCTTCGTAAGCTTAATTTCAGTTTCAATTGGAGTCTTAACTGGGTTTGAATCCTCCTTCTTAAACTTCTTTAAAAACTCAGCAGCAAATTTCCTCTGATGAATGAATATTCCATCGTCTCCTTGGATGACTTCAATGCCCAAAAAGTAGAACATAAGATCAAGATCGGTCATCTCAAATTCCTTCATCATGATATGCTTGAAGTCACCAACCATTTTAAGACTACTTCCTATAAAAATCATATCATCAACATAAAGACATAAAATTAGCAAATCTCCATAATCATTAGTCTTTACATAAAGACCATGATCTGATGCACATTTTTTGAATCCAGTGGCTTGAAGAAATGAATCAATCATTTTGTTTCAAGCTCTTGGTGCCTGTTTAAGACCATATAAAGCCTTAGTTAGTCTGTACACCTTCTCCTCTTTGCCAGATTGTATGAAACCCGACGGCTACTTTACATAAACCTCTTCATCAAGTGGGCCAATTAGAAATGCAGACTTGACGTCCATTTGGTGAATTTTCCATTGCCTTTGTGCAGGTAAAGCAATGATTAATCTCACTGTTTCCCCATTCGATGGTACAGGAGAAAATATTTCTTCATAATCATAGTCTTCACTTTGCTCAAATCGCTTTGCCACTAACCTTTCCTTGTATCTATAAATCTCACCATTTTCTTTCACTTTAATCTTGTACACCCACTTCACATCAATTGCTTTGTGTCCTTTTAGAAGATCAGTGAGCTGCCATGTATTGTTTTTCTCAATCCCCATCAATTCATCATTCATAGCCTCTTGCCATTTGGGGTGTTGAATGACGTATGCAAGTCTCATGGGTTCTGAATCTGCAAGAAAAGCAAAGTGAACCAAAACGTAAATAGTTGAAGGTGTACAGGTTGTCGTTGTTGCCTTCTTGGTCACTCCATCATAATTGCAATTGGAGTTGCAACTTCAGGCTGAACTATAGGTGCTTCAAGAGTGACTCCATCTTCCACATCATCGTTCAAAACGTAAATATATCATTTTTTTGAATCCATTTCAGTTGCTGCATTCCATTTCCATTCCTCATCTTCGGCAAATGTAACATCACGACTGGCAATCACCTTCTTGTCATTGGATTGTACAGTTTGTATCCCCATGCTTATATCCAATGAAAATGGTTTTCACTGCCTTATCATCCAACTTCGATCTTACTGCCTTGGGGGCATGAGCATAAGTAATTGACCCAAATACCTTCAAGTGTTGCACATTGGGTTTGAATCCGCTCCATGCCTCAATCGGAGTTGTGTTAGGAACACTCCGAGTGGGTGATTTGTTTATCAAATATACCGCACATGTTACGACCTCAGCCCAAAAATAATTTGGCATACCTTTTTCTTTAAGCATGCTCTTCGCCATGTCCATGATTGTTCTATTCTTTCTCTCAACAACTCCGTTGTGTTGAGGTGTGTAGACAGGTTATGTTATGTTGCAACCGAAGTTCTTCACAGTGCCTTTTGAACTCATTAGACTTGTACTCACCCCCGTCATCACTACGCACCATCTTAATTAGTCTGTCACTATATCTTTCAAAAAATGCTTTAAATATTTTAAAGTAGTGGAATACCTCATCCTTGTTTTTCAATAGATAAATCCAGGTTTTCCTAGAAAAATCATCAATAAAGGTTAAAAAATACTTATTACCTCAAATTGATGATGTGTTCATCGGGCCACAAACATCTGTATGAACAAGCTCCAAATGAAATTTTGCACGCCAAGGCTCCTTAACAAATGGTATCCTGTGATTCTTTCCAAAAATGCAAGCCTCACACAATTGATTAGGGTGATAAATATGGGGTAAACCATTCACTAAATTTCGTTTGGAGAGATTTTCCAAACTCTGAAAATTTAAGTGCCCAAAGCATAAATGCCACAACCACGATTCATTATTCACTATTGCATTTAAGCACTTGAGATCACCCATACGAAAATCTACTGGAAACATGCGGTTTTTTTGATAAAAAGGTTTTAAGAATCAAATTACCTTTTTTATCACAAATTGAGAATTTATTTTCAACTATGTGCATCACGTAACCCTTTTCGGTTAGCTGTCCCATACTCAACAGATTACTTTTCATATCAGGTACATAGAAAACATCATAGATGTACCCGTGATAACCATTCTTCAATGTGATAAGAATTCTCCCTTTTCCAATCACCGGAACGAACCTGCCATCACCGAATTTCACTTTTGTGCGAAATGAGTCATCCAAATCTGCAAACAGCTCCTTCTGCCCACACATATGATTCGTGAAACTTGTATCCAAATACCAAGTCTGATTATTTGGGGTTTCATTTGATATGGCTGCCATTAGTACTGCATGATCCTCTTCATCTTGTTCGTCATTACTATCTTCTAGAGCACAATTGGCAGCATGATTATCACCTTTTGATCTGCACTCATTTGCATAATGGTCGCGTTTATGGCAGTTATAACACTCCACATTTGATTTACTATACATGTCTCCTCGTCCTTCGCGACCACATCCTCCCCACCAAGAGTTATTTGAACTTGGATTGTGATTGGAACCAGTGTTGTTTTGTTCAACGCCTCCATGATTCTGGCCACCACGACCTTTGTTGGAATAGCTACCACCACGTTCCCGTCCTTTTCCTCGTGAACTACCGTGTTTATGATAGGAGCTACCAATTGAGGTTTGTGCTTGTAAAGCCTGTTCAATTGGTTTTTCAATCTTATTGTCATTCATCTGCTGCTCAAGCACTCGTAGGGAACCGAACAATAACCTTACTATCATTGTTGAAATTTCATTGGCCTCTTCAATTGCGACAACAACATGTTCAAATTTGGGAGTTAAAGACCTCAAAATCTTCTCCACCTATGCCTGCTCCGAATGTGTTTCACCATTGGTCTTCATCCGATTTGTCAAGGTAAGAACTTTATTTATATAGACATCAACAGTCTTTGTGGTTTCCATCTGTAGCAATTCATATTGGCATCTTAAGGTTTGAAGACGCACCCTCTTGATCTTGTCATCACCTTTATAATTGGTTGACAAAATGATCAAAGCCTCACTTGCAGTTGTTGCTCCTTCTATCTGCTCAAACGTCTCATCATTCATCCCTTGATGGATGAGATACAAAGCCTTCTTGTCCTTCTTCTTCTGGTCACGATGCGCTATCCGTTGCGCCTCAGTTGCATTATCAGCTAATGCAAACACTCCACTTTCAACGACATCCCATAACTCATGATAATCAAACAAAACTCTCATCTGCACACACCACCGATTGTAACTTTTTCCATCAATAATAGGGACTGATAATTGGGTAGAGTTCCTGATAATAGACTGTCTCTGATACCAGTTGTAGAGACTAATTGAAGGAAATAACAGAAGACAAAAGGTTGTAGAAACTGATTGAACGTAATTTCATGAATTTGGAAAATTGTTGAACTGATACGTTCATTTTGATTTACTTCAATAATATATATAATAAAATTACAATTACTGGAAGCTATAAAATAGGAATACTAACAGCCCTGTAAACTGACCATTAATGCAATATTAACAGTAAATAATTTAAGGATAATAAAATCTGAATTAATAACCAACATTAAGAGTAATAAAATATGAATTAATAACAATCAATTTGTTCTTTAACTTGCTTGTTCTAAAAAAAAGCATATACACATAGAGATGGTAGAGTAATTTTCCCAAATTCATGTTTCCTAATTCAAAGATTAAATATTTTATAATGAAAAATATGTAATAATAAGAACAAAATTTAAATTAGTAATATTACAAATTAAGTTTTAATTATTTATTATATATGAATAATTTAATATGTAAAGGTAATACAACTTTCTTAATGAACAACTGAGCCACATCCAGTCCTCAGAATCCACTGAGAATTCACTATGTAATCAACCCTAGATTACAAGCTACACACACCAAGAGTGATGATCTTGAATCCCTCAAGAGCACACACCACTCCTTGGCAAAAACCACCCCAAGAATGTTGATCTTGATCCCCTCAAGAACACACAAAACTTCTCGACAACACCAGTACACAAATACAATTATTAAGAAGGAAGGGAATAGAATACACCTGGGTAAATCACAAGATCAAAGATTAGAATACAAGACCCAATCCTATTCCACACTTGAGATGATCCAAAAGCTCTTTTTTTTTCGGCAAAGAATAAAAATGAATTAAAGGGATACTAGGGGTATCCCAACCCGTATACAAAAATAAAAAAGATCATATTATAGCTTAGGACAAAGCAAAAGTATCCTAAACCCCCCTCCAAAAAAGTTCAGGCTTTACATAGCAACTCCCTTAAAACACAAAGAATAGACCAATTCCATCTAAATCTACTTTAGACCAAGTCCAGAGTAACAAAAAGTGAAGGAATGCTTAACCCCAAACTGTACTTCAAACAAAACTTCCCCAAACCTGCACCTGCACACTTGCCTGAATTTATTATAGTATCCGCTGCACCCTCAACACATTGAGCATCATATGAATGAATGTGATGAAGATCTATAAAATCTAGCAGTGTATGCTTCCTGCAACCTCAACAACTTGGCAATGCTATTGAAGTGGAGCTTGAACTTCACTCAAAGGGCCACCAAACGAACCACTAGCGTGCTGCCCACACCGCAACACAACAGCTTCACAGGCACCTTATTTGGTCCTAAGGGAACTGGTCCTATTGCAGGTTCTTGAGCTAACTAACAATCAGAAAAGAAACATTTGCTACTCTTTGCTGACATCTCCATTTCATTCAGAGAAAACGTGATCTAGTTGCTCATGACTAACTAGATTTAAGACTAGTTTCTTCAAACCATGCAACTCATATATAAGGATGAATATGAGTGTTGTACAGGACCATAAACTCCCTGCAAACCTGGACAACAACAAAACCAGACTATTGTTTTACCTGTAACAGGAAATACTACCCTTCACACTTTTCAACTAATTCAAGATACACTGTATACCCCTAACATTAGTCAAAGAATAATTCAGATAACAATTTATTACTACAGAACCAACAACACCATGCAATTTATATTGAGAACATTGATTATACTTTTCTACATTTATTTTGTAACCATATTAATGCATGTTAAGAGGGATAACATCCAATTAGAGAAAGAGAACTTCACTTTTCTTACTTTATGTTTCATCCATACCCATGATTGGACTTGTGCTATAGTAAAAATTTCCTCAGCATCTATTTTTGCTTGGTTAAAAATAACCTTGATTCTAAACTTCCAAATGCACCACACCACTAAGACCCATAGGCTTTTCCATAAGTTGTTACCTTCTTGATTAAAACAAATACAAGAGAATTGTTCAAAGTGATGAATCAAATCATTATGGTTTACCGAACTAATCCCTATCCATCTAAAGCACATATTCCATACATTAATTGATACCTTGCATGAGACAAGAACATGTGAAGTTGACTCTTCCTCCCTTCCACATAAAACGCATAGAGTATCCCCTAGTAACACGCCCCGTTTTTGGAGATTCTGTTTAGTTGCTATCCTATCCGAGAAGGTCCTCCACACGTAAAATTGGGCTGAGGGCATAATCTTTAAATTCCAAAGATATTCAAACACCACCGGTACCCCCCAGATATCTGATTAACTCACTTATTATAAGCAGATTTTACCGAGAATGTGTATGTTGGGGGATCGTTCCAAACCCTTTGGTCCTCTTTACCTGGGTGTAATGAGACCTGTGATATACTTCCCATAAAATCCTTAACTATATTTTTTTCCCACTCAAACCATTCTCTTCTCCAATTAAATTTCCACTCCCACCCTTCTGTAGACCATCTTCCAAAACTATCAATAGTCTTGTCTTTAAGCTCAGAGTTATTATATAATCTTTCATATCTTCCTTTGAGTTGACCATTAACTAACCACTCATCTTCCCAAAATTTGATCTTCTCCCCGAATCCGAGTTGCCAAACCATATTTGGATTGAACTAGTTGTCCCCTTGGTCTGAAAGGCTGATTTTGGATAAATCATTCCACCATCTAGATTTATATCTGATTTGATTTGGGGTAAATGAGTTTGTCTGACTCCACAAACCGTACTTCGATTCAATAACATCCTTCCAAAGTCTTTTCTCATCAGAACCCATTCTCCATAACCACTTTGCCAAGAGTGCCTTATTGAACAAATCAATGCGTTTAATACCTAAACCTCCTTCCTCTTTTGCTTTACATATGTTCTCCCAGCTAGTCCATGCAATTTTCCTTTCTTCCGCTCCCCACCCCCATAGAAACTTCCTTTGTAATTTTGTGATCTCCTTGCATACCCTAACCGGAACTTTAAAAAAAGATAGAAAGAATAATGTTATGGCATTGATGACAGATTTTATAAGGCAAACTCTTCCCGTGAAGGAGAGATTCCTCCCTTTCCATACCGAAAGTTTCTTTCTTATTTTTGCTAACACTGGTTCCCAGAAGGAGCACCTAGATTGGTTACCGCCGATATGTAGTCCTAAGTACGTGAAAGGTATTTCCATTATGCTGCAATGGAGTATATTCAAGTACATTTTTACCTCATACCTGTCTACCCCAATTGCTCCAATTTTACTTTTGTGGAAGTTTACTCTGAGGCCGGAGCTTAATTCAAAACATCTCAACATAGCCTTAATGCACTTAATATTTTGTATATTTGATTCGCATACAAAGAGAGTGTCGTCAGCAAATTGGAGTAGATTCACATCCACCTTTTTATGTCCGACTTTTAAACCCGTAAACAATTTTTTTCTTGTCGCTTGTTTTACTAATCCAGCCAAACCTTGTGCGACAACCAGAAACAAAAATGGTGCTATCGGATCCCCCTGTCTAAGGCCTCTAGATGGTTTGAATTCTTTTGTCGGACTACCGTTTACCAATACCGATATAGTAGCTGATTCAAGGCATGCTCTAATCCACTGTATCCATTTTCCACAGAACCCTAATATTCTCATCATGTAGAATAGAAACTCCCAACTCACCGAGTCGTACGCCTTTTCGAAGTCAAGTTTTACAATCACCCCACTTTTCTTCCTCCTTTTCAAATCATCCAAGACCTCATTCACTACAAGGACATTGTCTAGTAATCCTCTCCTAGATAAAAAAGCCGATTGTGACCCATATATCACCTTCTCAATAACTTTTTTAATCCTTCTAGATAGTACTTTGGTCATGTATCGACCTGGTAGTCGGGAGTAATGACGTGGCGTCGAGCTATTATATAGGCGTGTTGGATGGGACACCTGGCTGGCAGAAGAAAAGGAAGTCAGGGGGGCTCGTGTAGTCGCCAATTATTAAGTTGGCGTGCTCCGATCTCCAGCATACCTAAACCGACGGTCACCGGGTTGAAGATGAAGTCGCCAGATGTGAACCCAGGCGACCAAGTGATTAAAGATCGCCGGAACAAGGACATCGCCGAAGATGAAGGCAGATAGTCACTTCCCAGCTGGCCAGGGG
>Ga0123342_1009094_pt1 | contig 12096 bp, 12 predicted proteins | sample Turbeawhitnodule_FD_89960 | JGI IMG/M metagenome (GOLD analysis project Ga0123342, IMG submission 89960) | Root nodule microbial communities of legume samples collected from Mexico - Turtle bean Mexico white nodule | ecosystem: Host-associated > Plants > Roots > Nodule | place: Mexico: Nepantla... | reverse complement strand
TTACTTGTAAATGTACATTTTGATGATTTCAATTGATTACTATATTTCTGTATTTGTCTGGCTGGGTTTGATCTTATGCAGGTTATTAAATTATATGGTTTATGCACAATACAAACTGCACTTAAAAAAAAAAACACTATTTACAAATGCGGTCATTTACCAAGACCGCATTTGTAAATGTGATTTATGAATGCGGTTTTTACCAAGACCGCATTCGTAAATCCTAAACCCCCTAACCCTCATCCCTCATTCAGAATAATATACAAATGCGGTTATTTTAAGTAACCGCATTTGTAAATCTAATTTATAAATGCGATTCTATGACTGCATTTGTATATGCCCGATTTACGAATGCGTGCTGATCAAATGCGGTTCTATGACAGCATTTGTAAATTTAAAATAGCCGCATTTGTTTTACATTTCTGCACTAGTGTGAATTAGTAGATATCAGAAAATGAATTTAAATCTAACTTGTCCCAATAAAATTGGCTTTTTGTAAGTAAGGATAGTCTCTGCTTATAAACTGTAGATTGATCTCAACTTTAATTCATGTGAAATCACCGAGAATAAAAACAGACGAAAACATGCTTGTTCAAGGAACATCATATAATCTAGCAAATTTTGATGACCACGTATGTAATCTAAGGACAAACAATATTTTAGATGAAATCAAATTTTGGTTAGGAGAATACATTCTTATTAGATTTTGTACTGATTAGTCCTCGATCATCGACTCCAGTGACAGACTTCAAACATCGCATACCTGTGCCTGATAGTAAAGATGGAGCACGTAAGGTGGGCCCCAGACACACACATATCAGGGTGTTGGTCAGTCTTCGAACATCGGTACCATAGACATCGACGTCAAGAATCGACATCGGACCTCGCCAACAGAAAGAGAGATCGGACGTCGGTGGTCTGAACAGCTATATTGGGCCACGTAAGGTGGGCCCCAGAATTATACTAGTTACCAGTTAAGACATCAGATATGAGAGGAAGCCCTAAGACACGAGGGATCCATGTAGGTGGTGTGTATAGCGCATTCAGGCGCAGCATGAGTAAATAGTCCTTGGAGACACTAAGGCCCGTTAGGGTTAGGGTTTCCAAGGGAAGTTGCATGCATGGCACGTGAATACTTAGGACACCCACAAAACAGATGGCCCTAGAAATTTGGTGCATAAGTTGGTACCCAGGCGGCCATTTTGTTAGTCGTTGCACTCCAGTTAATGGAAGTTCCATGTGCCAGATTACGCTAAGATTGTGTAATAGCGACGCAGGGACATTCTCCAAGGAACCCTAGACACGGGTAACAGAATAGAGGCAAACCCTAGTTTCAACCTATATAAAGGGGACTAAGAACCCTAGCAAGGTACATAGTTTCTAAGACTGAAACTACTTTATACACTCATTGTTTCTTGGCATTCCAGTTAATGGAAGTTCCATGTGCCAGATTACGCTAAGATTGTGTAATAGCGGCGCAGGGATATTTTCCAAGGAACCCTAGACACGAATAACATAACAAAGGTAAACCCTAGTTTCAACCTATATAAAGGGGACTAAGAACCCTAGCAAGGTACACAGTTTCTAAGACTAAAACTACTTTATACACTCATTGTTTCTTTGCTCTAATACTGACTTGAGCATCGGAGTGCAAATGGCCGTCAAGGCGTCCTTTGTCTTTGCAGGTGAGAGATTCTTCAACAAAGGAAGTTCGATTCTCAGGCGAAGATAGGAGGGCCAGAGATTGTCATTCGAGTCAATCGGCGAGCGAGTCAACCGGCGGGAACATTTGACAAGGTCCCACTCACAATCGTGATAGAAGAGTTTACCAACGATATGAGGAGTACGAGGCAAGGATCTGTTGCACCCCCGGGTGCTGCGCCCTCTGGAGGGGACAATGTCATCATGCAACAACTCATGGAAACCATGCGCGCCCTCCAAGAGGTGGTAGTAGTTGACATTGTCGCATCACAGGCAAACAACGAAGAGCTGCGTAGAACCTATGAGGAACTGCGCAGGAATTTGCAGCAGGCAGGGGAGTGCACGGTGTATGAGTGTGCCCCACCAATACCACCTAGGGCACGCCCCATGCCGTTCTCTCAGGCGATTATGGATACTGCGTTACCAACCACGTCTCTAGGCTTGAAAGTCACCTTCACGAGTGTAGAGGACCCGGAGGCTCACCTTACAGTGTTCCACACCCAAATGATGCTTACAGGAGGATTTGACGTTGTGTACTGCAAGTTGCTGATGAACACATTGGCAGACGTAGTGTTGGAGTTGTTTTTTAGTCTCCCTCACGGCCACATCACTACCTTCGACCAGTTCGCAATGTTGTTCAGAGAACAGTACCTTATCAACGGGGCTCCCCCTCGAATCTCTTATGATGTCTTTGAGATAAAGCAGTACCAGGGAGAGTCCTTGAAAGAGTTCTTGAACAGGTTTGGAGTCCAGTTGGTGAGGCTAAAACCCACAGATGAGCCCATGACGGTGCACGCCTTCACCAAGGAAATGCTACCAGGGCCCTTCAGTGAATCACTACTCAGGTTTTACCCAAAGACGTTCTGCGAGATCATGCGTCGGGCATTGGCGCACATTGCCGCGGAGGATCGAGTCACAGAGAAATGTGGCTTTGTCGATCCTGTCCGACCTCGAGCAGCAGGTCGACCTCAACCCTTGAGGGTGCACGAGGCGACAACAGAGAAGAAAGGCTCGGGGAAGCAGCAACCTTACGAGAAGCCCCAGATCGGAGCACGCACGCGGAGAGACCCGCCCCCCAAGCACAATTTTTGCGTAGAGCTTAAGGAGTTGATCGTTATTCCTAACATAGCGGCAAGATTGAAGATGCCCCCGAAGACATACAAAAAGATGGGGCCCAACAAGAATGCTTGGTGTGAATTCCACCAAGCATATGGCCACCCCATACGCAACTGCTTGGCCCTGGGATACCAATTGGACGAGCTAGTGAAAAGCGGCTTCTTGAAGGACTACCTCCAGGAGCCGCAGGAGGATCAGGCGTTAGTGGCCGCAGGAATAGATCAGGGGCACGAGGTCCCCATTCATGGTGAGATCAACACCATCTCTGGAGGGTTCTCAGAAGGAGGATGCACTGCCTCCCAGCGAAAGAAGTACGCGCGAGAAGTGATGGCAGTAGAGGTGCAGGAAACAGATAATACTCCCGATGTCGACCTCGTCTTCACCAAGGCCGATCGCCAGGACGTCATCCCACATGACAACGACCCGGTGGTGATTTCGGTAATAACGGCAGGGAGGAGGGTGCATCGCGTCCTCGTGGACCTAGGAAATTCAATCGATGTGATGTTCTGGTCAACCTTCAACAAGTTACAATTGTCTCCGGACCAGATGAGGCCTTATACCGGTTGCTTGTATGGTTTCGCTGGAGACCAAGTGGAGGTGCGTGGACACATAGCGCTGAGGACGACCTTCACGGATGGCACAACCTCGCGTACTGCAAACATCAGGTACCTCGTTGTTAACACTCTGTCAACCTATAATATACTTTTGGGCAGACCCGCTTTGAACAGGATTGGAGTGGTGGCCTCTACGACGCACATGAAGATGAAGTTGCCTTCCCTCGAGGGTACGGCGATCACCATCAAGTCTAATCAGAAAGAGGCTAAGAAGTGTTTCTAGAATAGCCTCAAGACAAAGAGAGGGGTGTTCATTGTTACCACTCAGCCTCTGAGAGAAGAAGAGGTCACCCGCGCTGAGATCACCCGGGAGAGACGGCCTAAACCTGCCGAAGATGTGTTAGAGAGGGAGATCGGTGGGAAGATGTTCAAGCTTGATAAATCCCAGGGCCAAGAGACACAGGATCAGATCGCCGAAGTCATAGCCCAACACCTTGATGCTTTTGCATGGTCTGCCTCAGATATGCCTGGCATAGATCCTAACTTCCTGTGTCATCGTCTCACCATGGACCCCCAGGTATGACCTTTTTGCTAGAGAAGACGAAAGTTCAACGATGAGAGGCGTCAGGTCATTAGAGAATAGATAGAGAAATTGTTAAGGGCTGGCCACATCAGGGAGATTCAGTACCCTGAGTGGCTGGCGAATGTGGTGTTAGTGAAGAAAGCCAGTGGTAAATGGAGGATGTGTGTCGAATTCACAGACCTCAACAAGGCTTGTCTGAAGGACGCCTACCCGCTGCCCAGCATTGACGCTTTGGTGGACAGCGCGTCCGGTTGCAGACTATTCAGCTTCCTGGATGCTATTTCTGGTTACAACCAGATCATGATGCACCCCAGGGACGAGTGCAAGACAGCGTTCATGACAGAGTTGTCTTGTTATTGTTATAAGGTGATGCCCTTTGGACTTAAGAATGTAGGGGCGACTTACCAAAGGCTGATGGACAGAGTGTTAGCGCCCATGTTAGGGCGGAATGTCCAAGCATATGTGGATGACATGGTGGTCACCTCCCAGCAGAGGGAACAACATGTAGTAGACCTAGAAAAGCTATTCACCACAATAGCCAAGTAAAGGTTAAAGCTGAACTCAAAGAAGTGTGTTCAAGGTAGAGGCAGGCAAGTTCATGGGGTTCCTACTCACTGAATGTGGGATAAAGGTGAATCTTGAGAAGTGCGTTGCGATAATAGCAATGAGGAGCCCGATCTCAGTTAAGCGGGTGCAGCAGTTGACAGGGCGCATGGCCAATCTGTCCAGATTCGTATCGACAGGAGGAGATAAGGGTCATCCATATTTCCAGTGCCTAAAGAGAAATAGCAGGTTCGTATGGACCAGAGAGTGCAAAGAGGCGTTCTTAAAGCTTAAGGAGTACCTGACTAATCCACCAGTGTTGTGCAAGCCACAGTTGAGTACTCCACTTCATCTATATTTCGCGGTTACAGAAAGGGAGATCAGTTCGGTCCTGATGCAAGAGCAGGACCAGGTGCAGAAGCCAATTTACTTTGTCAGCAAAGTGTTGCAGGGGGCAGAGGTAAGATACCAGGCCATAGAAAAAGCAGTCCTGACAGTAGTGTTCTCAGCACGAAGACTTCACCACTACTTCCAGAGCTTCACCGTAATAGTGATGACAGACCTTCCCATTCGCAAGGTCTTACAGAAACCGGATGTGACAGGAAGGATGGTGCGATGGGCAGTAGAGATATCACAGTTTGATGTACAGTATGAGCCCAGAGGCCCTATTAAAGGCTAAGTTTATGTTGACTTCGTGGTAGAGCTCTCCTCGGTAGCCACACACCAAGAAGGAGCAGGTTTCAGATGGATACTCTCTGTAGACGGTTCCTCCAACCAACAGGGTAGTGGGGTTGGTGTTATCTTGGAAGGGCCAAATGGGTTGCTAATTAAGCAGGCCCTGCGATTCGCTTTCAAGGCCAGTAACAACCAGGCAGAGTATGAGGCCCTGATCGTTGGAATTTTGTTGGCTAAGGAGATGGGTGCGAAAGGTTTGCTGGTGAAGAGTGACTCCTTGTTAGTCACAGGGCAAGTCACGGGAGTACGTCCACGTTCTGAGGGAAACGTTTGAGGTGTTCGAGTTAGTCCATGTACCCAGAGAACAGAATGTCCGAGCTGACTTGCTAGCAAAGCTCGCCAGTTCAGGCAAGGGAGCAGACAGAGGACCATCATTCAGGAGACCCTAAAAACACCTCGAACTACCACCGATAATACGGTAGAAGTTCAGCAAATCGACACTTCGAAAGGGGTGAGGAGGAGTCATCAGTCATTGACGCAGGAGACGTTAAAAACGCCCAAAATAAGTGTGTACCCAGTTGCTGGGGAAAGGTCTTCGCAGGTTTGCCTAGTTGAAGCAGGAGAAACTTGGATGACACCCTACAAACGCTACTTGGTTGATGGGGTACTCCCGCTAGAACCTACGGAGTCGAGAAAAATCAAGAAAAATTCAAGCAAGTACACCATGATCGATGGAAAGTTGTTCAGGCATGGGTTCACCCACCCTATCCTAGTGTGTGTAAGTGGTGACCAATGCACGCGCATTATGGCAGAACTTCATGAAAGGATATGCGGAAGCCACATCGACGGTCGATCTCTCTCATCAAAGGTCATTCGTGCATGATATTATTGGCCAACCATGAAGGGATATTGCACGGAGTATGCACAGCGGTGCAAGCAGTGCCAGCAACACGCTGACTGGCACAAGGCACCTCCAGAAGAGCTTAGGTCGATCTATAGCCCATGGTCGTTTCATACTTGGAGAATCAACATTCTGGGGCCTTTCCCTTTAGCAGTGCGGCAGATGAACTACCTCGTGGTTACCATAGAATACTTCACAAAGTGGATAAAGGTTGAGCCAGTAGCGCAAATCACAGCCCATAAGATCCAACACTTTGTGTGGAAGAACATAGTGTGCTGCTTTGGAATCCCAAAACGATTGGTGTCTGATAATTGTACCTAGTTTGCGAGCCAACAGTTGGGCAAACTATGTACGAAGATGGGAATAAAACAGGTGTTCGCATCTGTCGAACACCCCCAGACGAACGAGCAGGTTGAGTCTGCCAACCGAGTTCTGCTCAAAGGCCTGAAGAGAAGGCTAGACAAAGCCAAAGGGACTTGGGCAGAAGAAGTTCCTAGAATTGTGTTGGCTTACCACAAGTCCACAACCAGAGAAACACTCTTTAGCTTGGTGTACGAATCAGACGCAATGATTCCAGTAGAAATCCAAGAGAACTCGCCACGCTTCCAAAACTTCGTGTTCAAAGAGTCCAATGAAGAGAGAAAGGTGATTCTGGACCTACTGGACAAAGTAAGGGAGGAAGCAAGGATCAAGACTGAAGCCTTGAAGAGAAGGGTGGAGTCCAAGTACAACTCCAAGATGAGACCTTGGCAATTTCAGGTCGCCAACCTGGTGATGCGGAAGGCCCACCCATACCAGCTAGAGAATAAGTTGTCCCCCAAGTGGATTGGTCCTTTCAGAGTGACAGAGGCCCTTGGGAATGGAGCATACAGGCTCGAGACATTAGAAGTTGGAGCGATCCCTCGTACGTGGAACGCGGCCAACCTTAAGTTTTATTTCAGTTAAGTTGTTTGCATTGTACATAGTTTAGGGGACACTCTTTTTCCCTTATAAGGGTTTTTTAATGAGGTCACCCAATAAAATTTTAATTATTCAGTGAAAAGAATATATCTCCAAGCAATTTTGTACAGTGCAGTTACGAACCGTTCATTTGGGGTTAGAAGTCTCAAGATGGGGATAGGATGGTTCGCAGAGAACACCTCCCCCCTTGGTGAAACATACCGTGTGGTTCGTTAGTTAAAACTGGTCCCTTGACTTCATACAGCAAGGTTGCGGTTAGTTATTACAAACTTGTCCCTTGACTTCATACAACAAGGTTGTGATTAGTTATTAAGACCTATCCCTTGACTTCGTACAACAAGGATGAGGTCAGTTATTAAAAACATGTTCCTTGACTTCGTACAGCAAGGATGAGGTCAGTTACGAGCCGTTCACTTGGGTTAGAAGCCTCGAGGTTGGGAGAAGATGATTCATAGAGAACATCTCCCCCTCGAGTGAGAATGCCAAGGATGAGCAGTATGGTTCACCAATAAATCCTCCCTTGCCTCATGGGCGAGGACGAGGTCAGTTAAGAACCATTCACCTGGGTTAGAGATCTCAAGGATGGGAGAGGATGGTTCGCAGAAAACACCTCCCTCTTGAGTAAGGACACCAAGGTCGAACAACATGGTTCAACAGTTAAATCATCTCTTGCCCACCTAAAGCAAGGTCGAGGTCAGAAAGCCAACCTCTCCCTTGTTTGTAAGTCAAGGTAGAGGACAGCTTGGTTCACCAGTATCACTAGTAAGACATTTCCTTCGTCCTTAAAGGCAAGGGTAGAATTTTCAGGAAGGCCTTTCCCTTATCTTGCAAGACGAAGATCATAAACAACGAGTGAGGATTGTCCTTATCCTCGTGCAACAAAGGCGAGGTCGGTTAAGGGTGCGTGCACACATCACTAGTACCTTAAAGACGATAAAGGTTGTGAGAAGTTAAAGCAAGTGGAATGAAGCGCGCTACCTAAGAGGTAAACCTATGTCCAAGGGCGTTGTTAGTCAAAGTTAATACAAGTAAAGAAGCTAACAACCAAGACAGAGCAGAATAAAGAAAGGAAGATGTTCATAAATATATATGTACAAGATACAAATTGTTCATCAAAAAGTTTGTTACAATACAAAAGAAGCTACTCCCTGGGCACAAGCTGCCAATCAACGACCCACTTCGTCTTATCTCAGGATGCACGCAGGCAACTTGAGCCATGGCATCTTGAAACCCTGCGCCATAACCATCGGTGACGTCGTTGGTGAGCTCTTCTTCTGTTTGCTTGAAGAATTCGATCTTCTGGGCAAGCTCTCCCTCCACCTGGCCCAGTTGGACCTCGCGCTGGGTGGCCCTCTCCTCCAACTTGGCCATCTTGGCCTGCGCCTCCTCTACCTTCTCTTCCAGATCAATCACTTTGTTGCGGAGAGGTTGGATCTTCGACTTAGATTGAAGGGCATCCTGAGACTTCTCGAAGAGAAGCCTCTTGGTTTCCTTCTCGAATTGTAGAAGGTTTGACAGCTCATGGTTCAAGGCAGCTTCGCGATTGGAGGAGACCTTGGCCTGGAGAGCCTTAGTTTCATGGTTCTTCCCTTAGTTTCGCTATCTCAACCTGTGATTCTCATGCCTTACTCAGAGCGAGGTTGGACGCCATAAGGAACTCCCCAAAGCATTGAGCCACGCGGTCCTGGAGGAGGTCCTCACCCAGGCTCTCCACCACCTTTTTATTTTGAAAACACTTAAGGGCTTGTTGGAGAATGGCTGGGAGCTCGAATGCAGGAGGCGCTTGGTGAACTTCAGGAGCATTCTCCCCCCACCCCCCCACCCCCTCCCCCGCCTTCATGCACGATAAGGTCGTGAAGGGAGGAGACGCTGGGAGGGTTGTCCCTGAAGGATGGCGCGTGGCCATCAGAAGCAGAGTGCGACGACGCTTCGACATTGCCCACCCTTTGTCTCTTAAAGACAAGGCCCGAGGAGGTATCCTCGTCTTCTGTGCCAGCGGCCACCACCACCCCCTTTAGCCTATTGTCAACGGGGGTTGTTTCAGATGAGTTTGAAGCAGAGGTAGCAGAGGGAGGAGGGTTTGCAGGGGTTGAAGTGCCCACGCCGGCAGCAGCAGCCCTGCGCTTGGAAAGCAACTCGGTCAGTTTCTTCTTCTTCTCCTCGTTAAGGGTCATGTCTACATAGAAACAACAAAGGATAAGAAACTAAACAACGTGCAATTGGCAGCAAATGTGAAGCAAAAATAAGAAAGGTACCAATATAGCTCTTGAGAGCCTTGGCACAGAACTCGAGTTTGATCAGCATAGTAGTGTCAAACACAACTCCCAAGCTCGAGAGAAGCTGGCACATCTCACGATCAGGAGGAGTCAAGTCCTCAAGGCTTATAGGTTTCTTGACTCCCGGTTTCTCCACCAGTAAAGCGGGAAGTCATCCAGTAGGGTGGGGTCGTGGATGCTACAGCATATCTTCAAGAACTTCTTCTTGAAGCCCTTATAAGATTGTTGAAAGAGAGTCAGGAGGACTCTCCCCGCCACTCCGTTGAAGCTTAACTATAGTTTCTTCCCCGGATTCTTCATCTCAAAGAAGTAGAGGAAGACGTCCATGGAGGGTGGGTGGCCAAGATGGTCGCAGAGGATTGCGAAGGTCCGCACAAAGGCCCAACTGTTAGGGTGCAGTTGGGCAGGGGCCACATTGAGCTCTGTGAGGAGAACGCGCTCGAACCGCAAGAAGGGGAGGTGGAGTCTTAGCCACTTGAAAATGGTGGTGTGCATAAAAAAGAAAGGTTCTTTAAGATCCGCGCGATCGTCAGCGCACACGGAAACACCCTCCTAACAAGGCAGAACCTTCAGGTACACGTCGAGTTCCTTCCCGAAGGCATGGAACTTGTCGTGAGAATCGCCCTGTTTGTACGTATCGATGTCTTTAAAGGATTCCATTTGGGAAGTCTCGGCCAGAAGGTCCTCTGGTGCCCAGTGGTAGAGGGTTTTGTAGTTAAAAGAAGGTGGAGGGTTTGGTGTGGTTTTTGTTATGGCCATCTCGAGAAGAAAGCTAAAAAGAGATAAAGGAAGGAAGAAAACGAGGGTTTAGAAGAAAATGATGGCGCGACCCATGAAACCCAGAAAAGCAGAGAGCAAAGAAAAGAACAGAGAAAACATAAAACGCGGAAAACATAAACAGTCCCAGAACAGTTATAGCATGTTATGAGCAGCGGAATCATAAAATAAGAACAAACAATTTTGATCAAGTAGGATTTGAAGGTATGAGTTTTGAAGAGGAAGAGAGCGTTTCGAGCAAGAGAAATGATTTGCTTAAGTGAAAGTAATGGAACAGTGAAGAGAGCGTAAGGGTTTAAAGGTTTAAACAGAATACGAAGAAGCACAAGCGCCAACAAGTGATAGTCGTTGATCTTGCCACGTGTACGCTGATTTAAAAATTATGGTGAGACGTCACTTCGGTGTACTGTTCACATCCTGTCACCCAGTGTCACGTAGGTCGCCTTGGGCGATCACTTAGTCTCTTCTTTGAACAAGTTACATCTCGAGACTAGGGGGCTTGTGTGCCGACCAGTCCTCGGTCATCGACTCCAGTGACATACCTCAGACATTGTACACTGGTGCCTGATAGTAAAGATGAGCCACGTAAGGTGGGCCCCAGAAACACATATCAGGGTGTTGGTTAGTCTTCGGACATCGGTACCATAGACATCGACGTCAGGAATCGACATTAGACCTCGCCAACAGAGGGAGAGATCAGACGTCGATGGTCTGAATAGCTATATTGGGCCACGTAAGGTGGGCCCCAGAATTATACTAGTTACCAGTTAAGACATCAGATATGAGAGGAAGCCCTAAGACACGAGGGATCCATGCAGGTGGTGTGTATAGCGCATTCAGGCGTGACACGAGTAAATAGTCTTTGGAGACGCTAAGGCCCGTTAGGGTTAAGGTTTCCAAGGGAAGTTGCATGCATGACACGTGAATACTTAGGACACCCACAGAATAGATGGCCCTAGAGATTTGGTGCACAAGTTGGTACCCAGGTGGCCATTATGTTAGTCGTTGCACTCTAGTAAAGGGAAGTTCCATGTGCCAAATTACGCTAAGATTGTGTAATAGCGGCGCAAGGACATTCTCCAAGGAACCCTAGACACGGGTAACAGAACATAGGTAAACCCTAGTTTCAACCTATATAAAGGAGACTAAGAACCCTAGCAAGGTACACAGTTTCTAAGACTGAAACTACTTTATACACTCATTGTTTATTTGCCCTAATACTGACTTGAGTGTCGGAGTGCAAACGGCCGTCAAGGCGCCCTTTGTCTTTACAGGTGAGAGATTCTTCAACTAAGGAAGTTCGATTCTCAGACAGAGATAAGAGAGTCAGAGACTGTCGTTCGAATCAACCGGCGAGCGGGTCAACTGGCGGGAAGAGATTTCCTTAGACTCCATGTGTCATAGTTTGGTCCATGATTATGAAATTGTTCACCCTCTCTCACACACACATCTACTCTGGTGTCTTTATAAGAATTATTACTCTTTTGACTATCTAATAATTCACCTAAGTCATTACTGAGAGACACGCTCGGTACAAAACGCAAATTATATGTCTCAATCTCAACAACTGGGAAATTAAAATTGACAGAGAGTGATGCTCTTATTATAAAGAGCTTAATACCAAACCAAATAACCAAATCCTCTTTTAACTATCTGCTATTAACACCACTCACATCCAGTAACACTAGAGTCAGAACTCACAATCACAAACCTTTTTTTCAAAACCTTCAGGTTTATTAATTGAAACCAACCCGAATATCAAAGAAATAAGAGTAAATTACTAATACCCTACGAGGTTTCATCAAATTTACCTGACACCCCTCTCATTTTTATCATTAAGTTAATTCTTTGATTGTTTAAAATATTACACTGACACCGACACCGACACCCCATGTCACCAAAAAAGCACAGTAGAGTGTACTGGTTGCTTTAAAAAAATGTAATCTATAATATCAAGAAACATCAATGTCAATGGTGAGTGTTGTAATTTGCTCAAAAGATAATGCAACA
>Ga0123342_1009093_pt1 | contig 12099 bp, 9 predicted proteins | sample Turbeawhitnodule_FD_89960 | JGI IMG/M metagenome (GOLD analysis project Ga0123342, IMG submission 89960) | Root nodule microbial communities of legume samples collected from Mexico - Turtle bean Mexico white nodule | ecosystem: Host-associated > Plants > Roots > Nodule | place: Mexico: Nepantla... | reverse complement strand
TGAGCTTTACAAAGCTTGTACCACAAGCTACCCAAGAGTCTCCTAAGCTAACGCCTAAAGTGACTTATGAAGAGTCACCTTCTAGAAAATTCTAAACTAAAGCCTAAAGATGCTTTTACAAAGGAGGTATCTAATGTTTCCCTCTAAGCACCTTCCTAAAAACTATGTATTAAACATTCTACTTTTTATACAAAAGACACTATAAAAAGAGAAAACAATCTACCACTATTTCCTAATTCCTTAAACTTGCTCCTTGTAAGCCTTTGAGGTAAGCTAGTGTCTCCTTGAGCTTCTTCAACTTCGGCCTCTACCTCCTCTTGTCCTTGATCTTCGACCTCTATTTCTTCTTGATCTTGATCTCCATCATCATTCAACCAATCAACCACCATAAGAAAGTCACATGACGTCATGTGACTGACCAATCCATGGCGACGAGCCATAGGTTGACCAAGTCAGCAGGGTTAATCCATAGTTAAGGGTTGTTTAGCACAAACCTAAACATGAACCAACCTCCTAATACGACCCATCAATGAAGGCCCATTAAGGTAATATACATAGCACAAATTCCAAGGAGAAAGGTACGTCATTATCTACCGTACTCTGATACCCTAGTGTCGGCACCTTGACTGGCTTGAGCGTTAGAGTGCCTTCTACAGGTACCACCCCCGCCTGTGAAGTCAGACGACCGAGAGGAGAAAAGAGGAACATGAAGCTTGGAGCGTCAGTGATTGACCGAAGGTAGAGGCATAAGGAATCGTTCTCTAGGCCTCAGACTCGTTCGAGAACACATGAAAATTTTAATTATTAACTATATGAGAATTTTAATTATTAGCTATTAGATATGAGAAAAATATAGGGATGTTAGATAAATTAAGATTAAAATTCCAGAAATTTTAAGTTACGTTATTCAAACAAAATATTAAAAAGTAAAATAATTGAAAATAAAATGAATTCGAAATTTTATTTATTTAAATGTTTCAGAAGTTATACATTTCTTATTTAAACAAAACGTTAGACTTTCTATTCTATCTTCTTTGTTGTTTGTGAGTTGCAAATTTATATCATTTACTTTTTTTAAAGTTCAACTTTATTTGTTGTTTTTTTTTGGTTGGGTGAAACTTATTTTCTTTCTTCGGTGTCTCTCTTTTTGACAAAACAATGTATTTCTTTACAAAATTGTCGTAGTTTTACAACAAAATCACAGCTATTTTTTTCCCTTTCAGACTCTTTTCTAGGCTTTTTTTTTTTTTTCAAGGAAAAGAGAAGACAAAATAAAATTGAGTTAAATACTATTTATTATACATTGACCCTTTACAGCGAAAAAAACGAATAATACTAATTTAGCACTCCGTACATTCATACTTATGAGTGGTGAGAAATTGAAGCTCAACTTAATTGTTCTTTATACTCTTAATAACATTCTCTCGAAAAAAATAAAAAAAAATAAATGGAAATTAAACCAAATTCATGCAAATAAAAACAAAAGAAACTTCTAAAAATAATCTAAGCAAATTAGAAGTTTAAAGAAAAAAGAAAAAAGAAAAAATGAAATAAAGATAATAAAAAAAACAAATTAAATACCTAATCGATATAAGGATTGATCATTAGTTATATTTTATTATAAGAAAACAAAGAGAACTCAAGAAACAAGTAGATAATTATTTTTAATTTGTAAAAGTATATAACTTTATCATATTAGTTTCTGGAGCAAACAGATTTTAAATACGTTTTTGACTTTATAATTCATTTACCATACTATTTCAAATTTAAATGATTAGAATAAAATAACAATTAAAATGAAGTTTAGGTGTTTATAAAGTATTAAAGATTTTTTGAATTGGTGTAAAGAGGGATATTAATATTAATTAGTGAAAAGAGAGAAAAAAAGAATGAATAGTGTCTGTGGGTGGTCGTAGTAATTGGACAGCAGAACAGTTGGAAAGATGGGATATGTTTTAATGAAGGAAAAAAGCTGAAACAAGAACACTGTCCTTCACTTTATCTTTTTATTTCAAATCCAACATTACTTTTAAACCTCTTTCTCACCAAAACCAACACCAACCCCCAACCTATACCATTCTCCAACTCTCTCCCTTCTCTTCCCTCCTTCCATGGACATCCCCAACACACCACACCACCACCACTCTCAGTTTCAGTTTCAGTTTCACTCTGAATCTTCTTCCACCATCACCACCACCACCACCACCACCACCAAACGCCCAAAACACCACCACCACCAACAACAACATGACCAACATGACCAAGAACATGTTCTCATCGCAGGTCTCCCCGACCACATAGCCCAATTGTGTCTTTCATCTATCAACCCTTCTCTTCTGTTCTCAATTTCTCATTCATGGCGTCGTTTGATATATTCTCCTTCTTTTCCTCCATTCTTCTCCCTCTACGCGATTCTCTCAGCTCCCAAGTCCCACTCTTTCATGGAATTTCACACGTTTGACCCCATCTCCCACACGTGGCGCATCCTTCCTCGCCCCCCACCGATCCGCCATCTCCTCCTCCGCCACCCCTCCTTCCTCTCCCGAAGCCTCTCCGTCCAGTCCATCTCCGCCGCCGGCAGCCTCGTACTCCTCGCCGCCACTACGCACAACCTCTCCCCCGCCCTCCCCCGCCCCCTTATATTCCATCCCCTCTCCGCCACCTGGTCCTTCGGGCCCATGCTCGCCGCGCCGCGCCGCTGGTGCGCGCTTGGTGCGCTCGGTCCCACTGTTTACGTCGCCAGCGGCATCGGCGCCCACTTCTCCATCCACGTGGCCCGCTCGCTCGAAAAATGGGACGTCCGAAACCCTAACGCCGCCGTCTGGGAGAAGATGACGGATCTCAAGGACGGGCGCTTCAGCAGAGAGGCAATCGACGCCGTGGGATGGCGGCAGAAGCTCTGCATGGTGAACGTGAAAGGCGACGCCGCAAAGGAAGGCGCCGTGTATGACGTGGCGGAAGACGCCTGGAAGGAGATGCCGGAGGGGATGCTCTACGGTTGGAGAGGACCCGTGGCCGCCATGGAAGAAGAAGTGATGTACGTCGTGGACGAAGCGAAGGGAGTGCTTAGAAGATACCTAGCGGAAGAAGACTCTTGGGAAGAGATTCTCGAGAACGAAAGATTCAAAGGCGCCGAACAACTCGTCGCAGAAAAAGGAAAACTCTGTGTCGTTTCGGCTTCCGGGATCTCCGTTGTGGATGTCGCCGCATCGCCGCCGCGGATCATACCGGTTCTGCTGCCGGAAGGGTTTGAGCCGGTGGCGGTTCACGTCCTTCCACGGATGCCGGTCGGTCACTGATTGAGACTTTTTTTAACGCATTTAATTTTTCTTTCTTCTGTTATTCTTTTGTAACAAGTTAAAATGTGAAATTGAATGAGAGATGATATGATTTTATTTTAAATTATACTTAGATAATTTTTTTATTGATTGATAATTAAACTCTTTCACATGCGGAATATAAGTGTATTAAATATATAAATATTAAATGTATTAAAATGGAGTGAATTATTGAAGAGATCAAATAGGACAAAAGTTGCCTTTTGGATTTTTTATTCAATACAAGTTCTCTAAAATGTATGATTTTTTAATTGGATTTTTGAATTATACTGAGGCACATCTCTTTCAAAATAAAGGATATTTATTTCATAGTTTGAGACTATGTTTGGTATCCAACAATAGTTAAACTCATAGAACCAATTGGGATGGAAACCGTGTAAGACATTCGTCATTATTATAATGCAAATCAATTTTTGATGGAAGAGTGGATTTATTTTAGGGTTGTTTCAATCTATAATTGACTTTTTAAATATTTTACACCAATTAACAATTCAGATACGCCCAAAGTCCAAAAAACGACTTTTCAATATTTTATATTTCAGAAATATTGTGATGACGTAGCACTTATAATTCTTTTGATACTGAATCAAATAGAAATAAGTAGAAAAATATATGCAATTGATTAAATTTCACAGAACTGCTCCCAAATTCATTATATTTTGTGATTATAGTTATTCTTGCCAAGATCCACTGGATCAGGTGGTGTGACACTCGGATGTTGAAGTCACTGTTACGTGTTAAATATTAAAGCTAATAAATAATTAATATATTTTTTATATATAATATTTTAATAAATTTTAATTATTTTTCTTACAAAATTGAATAACTCCTAGAAATCTCATTAACCGTTCGGTTAAGTTTCTAAATTGTTAAGGTGGATGAGATACTTAAAAATATACTTAAACACTTAAATAGAGTTCAATTTGTAGACAAGATTTTACGTATTGTTTAATTTTTGGATATTTTTGAGTTGTCTTGAGTTCTCGACTATATCTATATTATCATTTACTATTCGATATTCGATAATAATAAATTCATTCATCATCTCCAAACTCCCAATAGTAGATATGTTGTGTTTTTTTTTTTATTTTGCATTTGGTAATAAAAATTTGTGATTGATGGATTTTGTTTCCTTAATTAGACACCCCATAATCTAGATTTACACATAAATGCTAAGGTGTCTTTGTTTCCATTTTGGTCCAACTCCACTTGCCACTTGATATTATGATTCGGTTTGAAAGTTGACTAAAGGACTTTCACCCCACTCCTCAACCAAGTGGTGGATGTCCATTTAACTCATGTCTGACATTTACAAAACCAATTACCAAAATTTAGGATTGTGAAATTTGTGAAGACATGAATAAGGAGGAGAATATGATACCTTGATTGATGTGAAATTGTGAAGCAAGCATGTTGTCTTGGCCCCCCAAAACCTAAAATCCTGGCTCATTAGTGCGTATCGCATTTTTTCTTAATTTTCCCAACCCCAGGTTTCTTCCTCTTTCTTCTTTATTCTTTTTCAACTGTAACATCGCACTTTATTTCTTTAATACCTAAATTAATATTCTAACTTATGCTCACATACATTTGGATATATGTCATGGAAAACACACAATCTTACTATTCACGTTTTAATTTAAGGATTTAAGACCAAAAATATAGTTTTTTTTTTTTTTTAAATAACACTTTTTTAGTCAAGATTTTATGAGAAACTCTTAAAAATATACTGCAGTAGTTGGAAAAATATTTTATCAGACAATTATTTTAATAATAAAATAAGATTTTACATCTGAAAAAAATAACAGAAGTCTTTTTCTTCCAGAAAATTCTTTCATAATTTGAAATAATAAAAATAATATTAAAAAATTCTATAAATAGCAATTTTTTTCTCTCGTTCAATTCTTTATATTATTGGGAACTAAGACTTTGACATCTATCAAAAGTTTATATTCTTATCTTACAACCACTTTTATTAATATTTTATAACAATTTAATATTTTATTAATATAGAAAAATATTAAATGAAAATAAGATTAAATGTTGGTTGTTAAAATAGTTTTTTCCTTCTCTTATACTCTATTCCTCAATTGTTTTTTATGTACTCCTTCGTCTCAAAATATAGGTAAAAGAATATGTTATTAATTTTAAAATTTATATTATCTTCTTCCCTTTCTGTTAAATAAAAAATATTAATATTGTAAAACTATATTATATATATGTATATATTTAAATAATATTTTATTTATATTGAGTTGTAAACTTACTTTTTTTATATTATTTTATTTATTTCTCGAAATAGACGGTTCACTTCTATTTTTTATTTTATTTTTTTTCCGTTATTTAATTTATTTACGAAAATATATTTTTTATTATTTAATTTCTTTTAATTATGTATTAATTTTTTTTATTTATTGTAATATGTTGACATTTTTTTATGTTTTCAGTATTTATTTTACGTTCAGTAATATATTAGTTTTATTTTTTTATTGAATTTACTTTCATTAGTGCAGTGTCTTTTTTTTACCTTCTTTTATTAATATACTTATTTTTTTATACTTTTTTTTATTCATAGCTATGCTATTTAATTTATTTGAATGATATATTGGTTTACGTTCAATTATTTACTTAAAGTTTTTTTTTTATTTATTTTATGTATAATATTTAAAAAAAATATGTTATCGTAATATTTACTCAAATATTTAGATGATGAAAAAATAAAAGTGAAGAAATAATACAAAAATAAATAAGTTTAATCAAACAAAATAGATTATAAGTAATTATATATATATATTTTGTATTCTTTTAATTATTTTTTAATATTTGTTTGGATTATGTGTATAAGTTGAGTTAAATAATTGTTATGACAATGTGTTATGTATTTTGTATATATAAATTAAAAGTTGATGTATTATTATAAAATATTAGTTGAATTTAGGAAAAGTCTTAAACTTTTTTGTGATTAATTAGTTATGATCATTTTAATGCATGAATTATGTGTTTGGAAATTGTGGGAAAAAAATTACAATTTGGTGATGAAAGATAATGACTTAATTAGATAAGTAACTATCAAGTAAGTAATGCTAAGTTAGTTTCGACTAATATACTAAAATAATCATAAGTCAAACTATTTGACATCTTCTCAACACAAATAAATTTGGATAGTGAATATATATTATTTTTTTATGAACTAAAATGTTATTGATATTATCAATAAAAATGACCACCAATATTTTTTTTTTGAGAAATGCTCAAATAATTAACCACTTCTTAAGTAACTTGCATTTAATTCGAGTCATAAATTTAAGTCTTAATTGTTTGTAATTGTGTATGAAGTTTATTAAAATAATTGGTAGAGATTTGCAAAAGCTTTTGTGCTTTGTATATTTTATTTTGCATATATTTGTGGTATGAGTAGAAAATAAACATGCTCCATATGATGTCTTCCTAGAAAATGCTCACTCCCTACTCAACTTGTTTTAAGTGATGTTGGGTTTAAAAATAGTCTATGATTACCTTTTATATTATTAAACAACAATAGAAAAAAACAATTCTAATATGTTATTTTTAATACTTTAGATAATTATTATCTTTAGTAACTATATGTTAGACATGTAATTTTGTAACCCATAATACATTTTCTTGTTTTAATTAAAATTAAAAAGTAGTAATTTTTTAATTAATTAAATAAATATTTTTAACATCAATAATGTTACACCATTCACACCATGATAATAATTAATCCTTTGGAACATGAAATAAAAGTGTAAAAAAACAAGAGTAACTCAATAAATTGAATAGCATTTACATGTATTTCTTCACTTATTGAAGGATGCACGAATTCAACCTTCTTTCAACTATCAACTCCAACACCTTTCCATCAGTGCTAGAGTAATGTCCAGACAGGTTTATTTGCAGAAAAAGAAAAGGGTTTATCTGTGAAAAGAAATCAAAATTAATAATCGATAATATATGTTACTTTCATTTAGGACACAATATTGTGGTGACATTACAATAGAGGTAGCAATGATATCTATTGAAGGCTATTTTATTTTCTGTGTTTTGAGTGTGACACACACTTTATATTTTCATACCTTTTGCACCTACAATCTTCCTATAGCCTTTGCTGGTTTTATACGTCACGTTAACTTAACTTTAATAAAATCCATGAACTGCAATGGCCCTCATTCATTGATAGAATGGTCATCATGAAGAAGGCCAATAGGTGATTTGAACTGAGTTATGGGAAGGCACACCTAATTTTTAAAATGATATTTTACCTGTAAAAGTGATTTTTGGGTTATTTGTTGCGGAAATCCCTCTCAACAAGCTATCCAGAATTTTTAAAATAAGATTTCTTAAACAGAATTGCAGAACAAGTTTTTCCGAAAAGAATTCCTCTAACTAGTTGTATATGTGTAATATAGTCTCACATCGTTAAGAGTTAAGATCAATGATAGTTTATATACTTATTATTTCTTCAATTCACCGAAACATATTTTAAGAACAAAACTATGATAAAATCCTAACATTTAAAATAGATAAATTGATCTTACAATACTTGTTCCTGTCGGTTGATTTCTTCGCCGGTTGACCTAGGATGAATGCACCTCCTTCTGGTTCTGGAGTCACGTCTCTCTTAGCTGCTTCGAGTATGGCTCCGTTGTGATAGAGGGCGCCCTACCTGTTGATGACACTCCGACGCTCAAGTCAGTAAGGGCTCACAAAGCAACAATAAAACTCTATTTAGTGTGCAAAAACAACATACCTTCATCTGGGTCTCAGGCCCCTTTTATAACCACACATGCAACAGTTTCTCGCTTGAGAGAATAAAATCTTAACTACAAATATACTAAGCACATTTATCTTTTATCTCTAACAGAAAAAAACAGCCTACCACGTACACCAATCATCTTCAGGTGCTAATCGCAAGCTAACATTCTGTTATAAATGCACGTCCCTATCTTCTTTAGGGTTAACAAAAACTATCAACTGGTATTTACGTGTAGCAACAACAATATATCAACAAATATAATAACAAACATTATAATAACTACTATTATATATATCTACTAGCACGAAAATAAGGGGTATCTCGTACGACAACCTTACCATGCGCTTTGGGCCTTCCATCGAAATTGGGCCAGTCACATAAATCTTAGCTCGACCCAACAGTCGAGCTGACCTCTTACCTTTTCCGAGCACCGAGCTATTGTTCACATATACTAGAGTGTCGAGCTCTGCAAACAAGGCCCCAGTCTCGAGCTGAGCTTGGTCAGGCAAAGAGTCTACTGAGCGCAAAAACACCCCGACTCTTTTGACGGGTTTCCCCTGTTCTGGACCCAAAAGCCTTACTAACGGGGTTTGAGGTAGCCAATGGGCAAGCTTCCAACCTTTACCCAGACTTGGACCTCTCCCAGCTTGATCCAGGCAAAAAAGTGGTGGATGGACAAGTGATAGAAAAAAATACATTACTTAACATCTTGTAATTATAAACTATTCATTCTTCTGAATTTTGCTTTTAATTTTATGGTTTCGTTGCTCTTTATATATTTATGTCTCCCTACCCCTTGCATACTTGCAATAACACAACTTATTTATTGCAACTATACTAGTTTTGGCTAACATCGGTTTGCACAAGCGTAATGACTACCATATATACGTAAAAGAGCTTTAACTTAAACAAAGGACTAATCTCAAACTAGGTTTAAACATCACGGAACAACACTCCACCTTAGCATGCCCAATTGTACTAGGAGAAAATCACCTACCTCGACTTACTAAGTACGACCCTTTCTAACAAGGGTGTGACCTTGTCGTCATAACCTTTTGCCGCCCTTCATGCGAGCGAAAAAAATATTTAGGCAGGATAACTTCATTCTACAAGAAGTCGAATTCGAGTCTACCCCACCATCTTGAGTGAGCTCGCTCTTCCCTGCACACTTACTCCACCCAGTATTTGAGCTCGGGTGAACACTCTCACGTCGACTTATTTCACTTATTACTGGTCAGATCGGGGTGAATTGCTCATACAACTTCGACCCCACAAAATGTCTAGACTTGGGTGAACACTCTCACATCAAATCAGTCCTTCTTATTTTGTACTGCATTGGATGATCAATCTGCGTAACTAGTATTCATCCCACAGTGCGTTTAAGCTTGGGAGAGCACTCTCGTGCCGAGTTAACCCGACCATGTTGATCCGGATGAATTACCTAAGCTCGGGTGAACGCTCTCACACCAAGTTAACCCGACTGTGTTTAAACATCTACACACCATTACTCATCCCACAGAGCGTTTAAGCTCGGGTGAACTCTCTCACATCGAGTTAACCCGACTGTGTTGGTCAGGGTGAGTAATCCACAAAAATAGGCAATGCCACAGAGCATTTAAGCTCAGGTGAACATTATCACACCGAGTTAACCCGAATGTGTTTAAACATCTACGCGCCCTTACTCATCCCACAAAGCATTTAAGCTCGGGTGAACGCTCTCACACCGAGTTAACTCGATTGTGTTGATTAGGATGGGGCACCAATTTTATCTACAAGGTGACTTCGGTCGACTTACCTGGCAGTGGTATTTCTCCACACCTAGGACTTCTACTTGGAAAAATTTCCAAGGAAGGTCGCTGAACAACATATATCACACATAAAAAAAAGCAACGATGCATCATAAATACCTTTTTATATCGGGGGAAAAAACTCTCTTTAGGAAAAAAGAGCTTACATCACATTGTTCATCAACAAGCATCAGATACATCAACTGAAGTAAAATTTGAGGTTGGCAGCGTTCCATGTCCTTGGGATAGGTCCCCCCTCTAGGGTTTCTAACCTGTAAGTTCCATTCTCGAGCACCTCAACTACCTGGAAAGGTCCTGTCCACTTAGGAGACAACTTATTCTACAATTGGTAAGGATGAGCTTATCACACCACCAAGCCAGCTACCCGAAACTGCCCAGGCCTGACCTTGGTCCTTTGTCAGCTTAACCCTTCTTTTCAGCACCTCTGATTTGATGTGGGCCTGTTCTCGGACTTCATCTAACAAGTCTAGGTTTACCTTTCTTCCTTCATTGGATTCTTCAGTAATGAAATTCTGGAAACGGGGAGAGTTCTCTTGGATTTCTACAGGAAACATGTCATCTGCCCCATACACCATACTAAAAGGAGTCTCCTTGGTAGTCGATTGCGATGTAGTATGGTAGGCCCATAGAATCCGGGGAACTTCCTCCGCCCACATTCCCTTTACCTTCTCTAATCTTCTTTTTAAACCCCTGAGTAAGACCCTGTTAGCCGATTCCACCTGACCATTTGTTTGGGGGTGCTCCACAAAGACGAATATCTGCTTTATCCCAAGCTCGGAACACAACTTGCCCAATTGTTGACTGATGAACTGTGTCCCATTGTCGGACACCAAGTGTCTAGGGATTCCAAAGAGACACACTATGTTCTTCCATACAGAGTGTTGTACCTTGTGTGTGGTGATATGTGCGACAGGTTTGGCTTTGGTCCACTTTGTGAAGTATTCGATGGCTACCACGAGATACTTCATTTGGCGTGTTGCCAAAGGGAAATGACCAATAATGTCTATTCCCTAGGTATGGAACGACCACGAGCTGTAAATCGACCGCAACTCTTCTGCAGGTGCATGGTGCCAGTCAGCATGCCTCTGGCATTGCTCACACTGCTGGGCATACCCTCTGCAGTCTTCCTTAATTGTTGGCCAACAGTATCCAGCTCGGATGACTTTTAACGCGAGTGCTCAACCGCCTATGTGACTTCCACATATACCTTCATGTAATTCTGCCATTACACTAACACATTGATCTTCGCTTATACAAGAAAGGGCGAGATGAGCGTAGCCGTGACGAAACAACATGTCGTTAATCAAAGTATACTTCCCTGCATTCTTCTTAACCATCTTTGCTTCCGTGGGCTCAACTGGAAGTAAACCATCTGCTAAATACCGCTGATACGGGGTGATCCAGGTCTCCGTTGTGCCACCCTGTGAGGTAGCCATTACCTCGCCTTCCTGTACCTGGCACATCACTACCCTGGGGACCTTCAATGTCTCCTGGGTCAATGACCGATGACTTCTTCCACCCTTAGGTGATAAAGATCAAGTAAGAGAGGATTTTACTAATGGAGGAAAAGGCCATCCACCCAAACATTTAAAGTTCTTCCTTCTAGTCTTCTAAAAAATTAAAGAAGAACTAAAATAAAGAGAGGACCAAGCCTAAAGCCAAAAGAAGACTACAAGCATTCAAGAATGAGCTCCAATTAATATCTCTCTTTATAGTTTCTTTTGTATAAATTTGTAAATAATATAGAATAGTGTTTAGGAAGGTGATAAAGAGGGAAACCTAAGACACCTCTTGTGTAAAAGCATCTATAGGCGTTAGCTTTAGGAAAAGTATAGAAGGTGCCCCTTCACTCTCTATTTTAGGCGCTAGAAGTGGAAGAGTTATTAGGCAACCTTGGAAAGCTTCTCTTGTAAGCTTCTTTGTAAATAATGACCCGTCCTTTCTTCTATAAAAGGAGGGCTTGAGTCCTTGAAATAATAGAATTGATATTTTGAGTAAAGAACCTCTCCCAAATTGGTGAGTGAATTGAGAGAGACTTGTGTCTTCTTCTCTTCTAGTTTTATCTTGAGTGCATTCTTGGACTCTCAAGTGGCGGCAACTACACTCATCTTGAAGCCTTTCATCCTTCAAGTGGCGTGCACATCTCCAAGAGCTACAACCACATAAGTTTCCTAGTTCTTTT
>Ga0123342_1009092_pt1 | contig 12100 bp, 5 predicted proteins | sample Turbeawhitnodule_FD_89960 | JGI IMG/M metagenome (GOLD analysis project Ga0123342, IMG submission 89960) | Root nodule microbial communities of legume samples collected from Mexico - Turtle bean Mexico white nodule | ecosystem: Host-associated > Plants > Roots > Nodule | place: Mexico: Nepantla... | reverse complement strand
TAATGTAGCGTACGTAATCGCACGTAATCGTAATGAAGAAAGAGAGGTTTTGATGAACCCTAATTGTAGAAAAAAATAAATATAAAAGAAACTTTTATTCACTTGTATATTAGAGAGTAAAATACATATTAAGACCTAGCTGAAATAGAAAAGGAAAGTTGGGCCAAACAAACAAAACCCAATAATTTAAAATAGAAAATTAAATATATTAACACTTATTACAATGTCATGGAAAATTCCTACTCCACCACATGCATACCAGAGCAAACACTGTAGATATCACAAAAATTATAACCACAATACAAAATAGTTTTTGGCTCTAAATGATAAGATCAAGGAGTTGCTACAAGCCGACCTCCTACATCATTTTATCCGAAGAAAAGATGAGAGGCAATCTCGTCGATACCCTTCAACAATCAAAGAAGTGATAGCATGAGGAAAACAACTTTCACATAAATGGTTATATTCTTCCAAAAACCAATTATCTAATATCATATTCTCAACTATTTTTTTTATTATGTGAAGTTCCTACCAGCTTTTTTCTACTCTTCAAAGCTAAATAAGTTTGTCAATGATGTTTTCAATTCGGGAGAATATGATAGAGTCAAGTAAATCTTATGTAATCATGTTAGACTTTATTAGTTTTTTCCTTCCTTGAACTTTTTTTAACTTAACTATTAACACTGCTAGGTGTTAATGATTCTTCTCTTCTTGATACTAAGTTGATAAACCACATATCAATCACCTCTCTAACTTATGACTAAGTTAGATAAGCTCAGATAATTATAAATTTAACTAACTATAGTAAAAAAATCTTACTAACAAGAGCAATTATCTAATACTAGCTATTAGTACACACTTAGAGCATGACTAAGTTAGATAAGCTCAAATAATTATAACTTTAATTAACTATACTAAAAAAATCTCACTAACTAGAGCAATTATCTAATAATAGCTATAAGTACACACTTGAGCATATACACATCATATACACATAGTAATGTTTTAGAAGAAGATAAACAATCATCATAAGACAATGTATATCATATGTAGTAACCATCACATACTCCAAAGTTGGACACTGCCATTAATTTACCTAAGCAAACGAAAAATATACAAAGCATAAACCAACATATATCATGCAATTACTTCTTGCACCCGATGAATTGTAACATGCACCTGATGCTTACCTAATATGACAGATGTAGACTTAAATAAGAGGGATTCCAGAGCAAAATGCATTCCATAATCTCTGTCATGGAATACGTTTTTGAATTTAGATTTCCGAAACAATTTTTTGGATTCTGAAATTTCTTTTCTACGTTTTTTAGATTTTATTTTTTAAAAATTCTTTTTTTAAATGTATTTTTCTCCATAACTGCTCTTTGAAAATGTGATTTTGATTTTTTAATTATATTTCAGAATTTTATTTTCAAAACAGAAAAATCTATTTTGAATTTGCTTTTTCAAAATGTATTTTTTGGTATTCCATATTAGAATGAAAGGCAATTTTTGGTTCAGATCACAATTCATGGGGTGCAGGAAAATTAGCCCACATCTCATCAGCAAGATCACTAAAGTTTTGGATTATCCAACAACCTGAGATGAAGAGGATTGAAGTCCTCATAAACGCATCTAAACTAAAATATCATCATCAATGAATTTCCTGATGAAGTGATCAGGAGTTGTCACGGAGGTATGTTGATTATGGTCTTCAAGGGTGTTGATTGTGTTATCTATTAAATTAATTTTAAAATGTTAGAACTTTACCAAAGAAACAAATTAATTAAATTTCTACAATTTTAAATTTCGTTCAAAATTTAAGAATTTTAAAAATTCTCACTTCACATGGGAAATAGGAAGGTTTAGATAACCGAAAACCACACCAAATGAATGCTTAATAATAACCCATACATAAGAAACGGGATTTCTATCCTGCCTGCAGTTTAAAGAATTCAAAATTCCAAACACAGAAACTGAATATGCAAACTGAACTTGTGCATCAAGAGAGAATCTTCCACTCATTCTGCCGTGTGTGTAAATAAATTTGACCAACTATTCCGAGCTGCATGATGTACATATTTCTAAAAATGGTAACTCTAATCTCATCACCTTCATAAATAACTATTACAATATTCTTATGGAGAGATACTGTTGGATCAATTGATGGAAATACAAAATAACTACTCTGTGGTCTCACTGGATGGTTCCTCCGCACTGCTGCTGTGAACCAACTGAGCAAAACAAATAGTCATGTAATATGCAGATAATTAGCTATATGTTTAAAAGCGAAAGATGAGGAGAGAGATCAAGAGACAACACTTATAACATATGTTTACCAAGGATCCCAGTTGCTCGTATGCTCCCATCACCTTTGGATCTTCCTCATCTTCATAACCGATTTGTACTATTCTAGGTCCATTTACAGACCAAAAGGCTCTCCGGCCTGCATCCTACAAAACAATGGAAGATCACGGAAAAAATTTGATGCACCGAGAAGAAATACATGTCGCCTCTGAGCATAAAAATACATGAAAACAGAACCATTTGACAACTGGAAGCCATGCATTACTTGACAGGGTAAATAGCCCTCACGAAAAAAGGATTAATAATTATTGACACGATTTTCAGAAACATTCTTAATAAGTTGTAGCAATCATTGATGCTCACTGGTATTTGAATATGGAACCAGTGTTATCGATATCGGATCATATCGAAGACCCCAAAACTCCTTTAGAGTTATAATGAAGTGTTATCGATATCGGATCATATCGAAGACCCCAAAACTCCTTTAGAGTTATAATGAAAAATATAACTGGTTATGGCAGAAGCATTGCAGTTGAAAGAAATATAATATATGTATATATAAATAAATTTAAAAAATACAAATATAATAAAAGAGACAATCATAACTAAAGATTATATTATGTCTAAAGATTCAAATAACAATTACATTAAATCAAAACATCACAAATTTAAAGTTCAAAACAAATAACAACAAAACACAAAAGAAGTTGTCTTATGTTTCTAACTATCCGACTCTGCTTCAATCCCAACATAATTTGTCTTCAATATTATCTAATGGGACATACCCCTCCTCCTTTTCCTCTTCAAAGAAACTCTTGTCAAAGTTAAGTAACTTTTCAAACTCAGAGCTATCATGCAATTTATTCCCAAACCCAATTTGAATCTTGTCATTGCCCTTCCTTGTTGAGGATAAGGTTGTAGTTGGACCTTTCTTAGAAACATGGGAAGAGCAAATGACAATACTATCACCACTTGATGGTAGCTTTCTTTTACTGGTTGCTTCTCTGGTGTAAATTATTGGTTCTCCAACACTTGAAGCTTCATAAACAGTTGCCCAATTAAGAGTGGGATCATCACAAAAACCAATTCATTTCCCCCTCTTCAGTGTCATTATCATCATCTACTTGTCATACTAACCACTCATTGCACTAATCATATCCCATTTTCGGATTAAAATAATAGAACTCTGGATTAAAAAAGTAACCAGTTGCATGCAAGGTGAGATGAAGTTGACATGTCCATCTATTATCAATGATTGTAAATACATTCTTGTACATACTTTCATGATTATTGAATGACTTCATTATTGTTTCTTTAGTTTTCTCCATTGCTTCATATATATTACTTATAATTGTTTTTCTCTTTCCATCAACCAACCGAAGTACATGAACAAGAGAGTCATGACTTTGAGAGTAAATACAACATGATTCCAAAATGAAGGTATAAGAACAATTTTTGTAGATTCTTTCTATTTAGCTTCCTTGTACACAACTTGTTCTTGCTCCATTCATCTGAATTGAACATTTTTCTCAAACTTCCCTTCTCTTGATACAACCTTTGTAATGATAAATAAAAGGTAACAAACCTTGTAACTGCATGTCTTACCAATTCTCTCTTATTTATAGAATGGCTATAAATGAAGCCAACAAGACTAACTCCTCTTTGAATCTTCTTCTTTATTAAAGGAATCTTTTTTATGTCTTCAAGCATCATATCTATACAACAGGCACCACAAGGAGTGCAATAAAGATTAGGTCTTTTTGCTTCCAATAATTTACCAGCACAAACATAAATACTACCATTTATCTGTGATAACTTGAACCACATTTTCTTCTCCAATCTCCTCCACAAAGGCATCAACCATCTCAAAGAGTTTTTCTCCTATCTTCACAAATTTAGAACCATCAATGGCGGTGGAAATTTCATCTTCATCTTCACTTTCAATATTATCATATGTCGCACCATATACAGGATTAACGGAAGAAGAGACTATTTTTTCTTTCAATAATTTCCAAAGCTCTTCTCTCACATTTTTGGAAGTCTTGGTGCAAGCAACAACATTGTCTTTCTTTGCCATCAAATGTTCTTTAGTCCTAGTAACTCCTCCTTTCATAATTTTCCCACACTAGTTACAAACATTTGTATTTAAATTTGTTTCATCCAATGGATGACAATGTTTCCAGCCTGGATCATCTTTTGTGGGATGTTTTTGAAGTGTCATCTAAAGTCGATTGATGGTTCTAAATTTGTGAAGACAGGAGAAAAACTCTTTGAGATGCTTGATGCCCTTGCGGAGGAGATAGGAGAAGAAAATGTGGTTCAAGTTATCACAGATAATAGTAGTAATTATGTCTCTGTTGGTAAATTATTGGAAGCAAAAAGACATAATCTTTATTGGAGTCCTTGTGTTGCCCATTGTATAGATTTGATGTTTGAAGACATCGGATAGAATCCTTTAATAAAGAAGACGAATTCAAAAAGTAATTAGTCTTGTTGGCTTCATCTATAGCCATTCTAGTCTCTTGAGTTTATTGAGACAATTTACAAATAAGAGAGAATTGGTAAGACATGCAGTTACAATGTTTGATACCTCTTATTTAAGATTACAAAGGTTGTATCAAGAAAAGGGAAATTTGAGAAAAATATTCACTTCAAATGAATGGAGCAATATAAGGAAGCCAAGGGAAAGAAGCTACAAAAATTGTTCTTATGACTTCATTTTGGAATCATGTTGTATTTACTCTCAGTCATGGCTCCTCTTGCTCATGTACTGTGTTTGGTTGATGGAGAGAGAAAAGTAGTTATAGGTTATATATATGAAGCAATGGAGAAAGTCAAAAAAACAATAATGAAGTCATTCAATAACCATAAATATAAGTACAAGGATGTATTTACTATTTACAATCATTGATAATATATGGACATGTCAACTTCATCACCCCTTGCATGCAGTCGGTCACTTTTAGATTCCAGGGTTCTATTATTCTAATCCGGAAATGGAATATGATTTGGAAGTTACAAATCGATTGTATGCTTCATCAAGAGGTTGGTGCCAAGTAAAGATGTGCAACAAATTTTTTTAACTACGTTGCCTCTTTATAAGAATGAATGTAAACTGTTTGGTGATGACTTTGCTAAAGAATCAAGGAAGACCATAGCCCTAGGTGAGACAGTTAAACACTTTCTAAATTGTATTAACATATAAATTATATATACATCCTAAGTTACTTTTTTATACTTTTATAACTCAATGGTGGAAGAATTATGGGCATACAACTCCTAACTTACAAAAGCTAGCAATCAAGATTTTAAGTTTGACATGTAGTTCATTGGGATGTGAGCGCAATTGGAGTGTATTTGAGCAAGTAATAATTATTTTTCATGACAGAACTCATTTCCCAACTTACAAAAGCTAGCAATCAAGATTTTAAGTTCGACATGTAGTTCATCGAAATGTGAGCGCAATTGAAGTGTATTTGATAAAGTAATAATTATTTTTCATGACAGGATTCAATTCATTGTCTTGTAGGATGTAAAAAGAAATTAGTTCACGTTATACTTGCAGATTCATTTCAAAAAAAGAAATAGACTGAAGCACAAAAGGTTGCATGATTTGGTTTACGTAAAGTATAACCAACAACTTGCTCAAAGATACAATATTAGGGATGAAATACACCCTATTGTACTAAATGACATTGATTAATGCAATGACTGGTTAGTAGGACAAGTAGATGATGATAATGACACTGAAGAGGGGGAAATGAGTTGGTTTTTGATGATGATCCCACTTTTAATTGGGCAATTGTTTATGAACCAATAATTTACACACAGAGACAAGCAACCAACAACCAGTAAAAGAAAGTTACCATCAAGTGGTGATGATATTGCCATTTGCTTTTCTCATGCTTCTAAGAAAGGTCCAGTTGCAACCTTATCCCCAACAAGGAAGGGTAAAGACAAGATTCAAATTTGGATTGAGAATAAATTGCATGATAACTCTAATTCTGAGTTTGAAAAATTACTTAACTTTGACAAGAGTTTCTCTGAAGGAGAATAGGAGGAGGGATATGCCCCATTAGATAATATCGAAGACAATTATGTTGGGATTGAGGAAGAGTCGGTTAGTTAGAAACATAAGACAATTTCTTTTGTATTTTGTTGTAATTTTATGTTTTGAACTTTAAATTTGTGATGTTTTGATTTGATGTTATTGTTATTTGAATCTTTAGACATAATTTAATCTTTAGTTATGATTGTCTTTTTCATTATTTTTGTTTTTTTGAAGTTTATATATAAATATATATATATATAAATATGTATATATATATATAAATATATATATATATATATAAATATATATATATATATATATATTATTTCCTTTGATCACAATGTTTCTGTCATTACCCGCTATGTTTTTCGTTATAACTCTCTATAACGGATTTTTGGGGTCTACTATATGATCCGTTATCCGATATCGATAACACTGATTCCAAGACACATTTCTCTCTGAACCTAGTCTGATCTAATATGTAACACAATAAGAAAAAAAAATTAAGGGAATAAGTCCAAATTTACCTGCAATATGATCAAGTATATGGCTTCCAAGGCCTGAATACGAATTTCTGGATCACTAACTGGTTCACGTTCAATTGAGAGTGCAGTCCCAAGTTCAAGTGGCATTTTCGATCTATCTAGTTCATTGTAAATCTGCATAGAAATTAATTAATCAATGCAATTGATACAAAACAAAGTTCAATACTCAAGAAGATACATTATGAAGCTTCAAGAATATCTACTAAAATGATCTTATTACTGTAAGTCCCAAGCACAATAAAATGAATAAAAGAATTCTAAGAAATTGAGCTTATATTTGCCTCTCATAATTAGAAGGACTAACTCATTGAGACATGTACATTAAAGAAGTTCTTCATGATGCAATTATACATCAGGCAAACTACAACTATCACTTGATTGAAAATAGTTTATCTTCATTTTGTTGGTAGTTAAAAACAAATTGGGTAAGGTGGGAGGAAATAAGTTCCTCAATATGCAGAAGGAATGCTTCAAGGTAAGAAAAGGTATAGCATGTAACCTTGTTGCCAGCTACAGGAAGAAGTAATGCAGGCCAGAGAAACTCTGATACCAAAAGCAAATTTTGAAGCTCATTCTCAGCTTCAAAACAACAATTGCGAATAGTTCCAGATACCTGCAAACAACCAAATATTGCAACATGTTTCAGAAGAACAAAGTTACATGCAATAAAATTTGACTAGTATAGAGACACCCATGTTGACTAAGCCTTTAGAAATAGTAAGTAACAGAAAACAAACACAGTGATATTGTCACCATAATCACAAACAATTCCATCAAGTGGAAAATCAACAAGAACCAAATAATAGCAAGGATTAATTTAAACAATATTGTTTTATGTATGTATCTATCTATCTACCTATGTATCTACGGATGGATGTATCTATGTATCTGTGTATCTATCTACACACACATAGATACATGTATATCCAATATAAAACAGTTGTAACAAACTCTATGAATCACACTATACAATGAATCACTCCAACAAATTACATGACTCGAGGCACACATTTCCCATACTAACTAACTAACTATAAGTGGGTTATAAAACAATAGAAGCTTTAAGTTTGCACAGTGGCAATACATCATACACTTACCACCAGACGATCAACAAAGTAGATGATACACACCTTCTATAGATTTGATTTTTAAGCCAATACAACAAATACCAAGTTCAAAAGTAGCATGAGTCCATGTGTCAGTAATGTATGCTTAACTGAGCATCAGCCCATCAGCAAAGAACTCTTGAGGAAGCAACCAAATCATCCATTGAGGCATTGCCCACTTTTTCAAAAGTAGTTTAAAAATCACAACATTAAATTGAATATCAAGTACTTCCTAATTTAATTAAATATAAAACTATTCAAACATTACCCCAATACCCAAGGCTGGAAACATAAATCATTTTGAGTGCATTAATTTCACATACCCCTTTCTTTCTCAATGTACTGTTTGAATCAAACTGTCTGATTATCTGCTTTAAGAGACCTCGTTTTGGGTCAAGTAGAAGCTTCCTCCCTTCCCGCTGCTTTGAGATGTTAACAAGTATTGAACCAACATGTTCAAAAGCATCATCTGGTAAAAAAAAAGGCGTTCACTGTACCAGCATTACAATTACAGAACAATTACCAACAATCACAACAGCCATCCGAAAGGTGCAGAAAAAAATTCCAAAATGAATTAAAAAAAAGAGAGCCAAGTTTTCTAGTTTCACTTTTCTCAAACCGCTTATAGCCAATTTTTTTGTCCCTATACTTCTTATCTAGTAATTTGAAACGAAACCATAACTTTGAATCTTAAGTCCCAATATGGGTGCCTCACCTTAGCCTACAAGGAAAATTCAGAACTCAATAACTTGTCATAAGATCCAATGAGCTAAAATTAATTATCTGTAGGCACACATGGGCATGAAAAAACTTCTCACATAAAATATTAAGCATAATAATTATCCTAAGTTGAGAGGGACTCACCGTCACTCTCATGGGCGGTTCTACAAAACGATCTAACAAGCTTCATGACATACAATCCACGCACTTTCTCATCTTCAGTCTGTTAATCACAAGAAAATCACTGATTTACAACAAAATTCAACTGTTCAAGTCTTATTTTGACCAACTTCATCATACATATTTATAGGCGAAAAAATGAAAAGGTAAAAAAAAATTGAACCCGTCTCATAAGCTAAAACCAAATTATGTCATCCAAATTTTTGAGAAATCAGATGAGACAACTTCTATAACAGTTAAAACGTATAAATTGGTTTTCACTCATGGAAGAAGTTGAATTCATTTTTCTCTTATTTTTTTCTACTGTAGAATCATGTTAAGTTTATGCAAAAACAACCCAACTTAAAAATTGAACTACAGTTTAATTTAATGTATCCCTAACGTTGCTCCCTCCTTTCAAGACTTCAAATGCTCATAGCTTGTACGATGATCATATGTATGCATCATACCAACAAAGCTATTGATAAAAAGTCTGAAACATAAACATTTTTCCCATTTGAAAATTGTGTTCAGATAAATAAAAGCACGCACCTGAAGCACGGAAGCGACACCAGCATCGAGTTGAGTGAGATTGACCAAAAGCATGACAAGCAATTGCGCAATGCCGCACTCGGGCTTGTACAAAACATCCATCGTCGTTTTGACCAATCCCAATTGAACCATAGCTTCGGCGAGACTCGAATTCTGCGACAAATTCACCAGGGCCTCCGCCGCAGCCTCCGAAACCTCCTGAAACGACACTCCGTTTTATGTTACGAGAAACAAACCTAGCTAGCACGAGTAGCATAGAGCATGAGCGCGCGTGTTACCTTGGGTAGCGCTAAGAGGCGAGACAAGGCGGGTAAGAGAGCGTTTGAGTAATTTGCGAGGGACTGCAAGCCTTCGGCGGAACCGGTTAAGCCGCGAACTATGTCGACGGCGGCTTTTGTGATCTGAAAGCAGAAACCGTAACGCCGCCGCACGTGAGAAACGGTAAATAGGAGTTTGGGAAGAAAGAGAGAAGTGAAAGAGAAGTGTAAGAGGGTTTACCTGTGGTGAAGGAGAAGCTAGAAAGGAGACAAGTTCTTCCATCTCCGTCGCCATCGTTGGCCGCTCTGCTGCTCTGTCGCCGCCGCCTTTCTTACCACGAGGTTTATGTTACGCTTCTGTACGACACCACCCTTCTTCTTTTTTCACGTAATTATTATTTATTTAATTATTTAATTCCACAATATTTGTGGGAAATCTTTAATCTAATGAGTTAGACACTAACTATAAATATTAGTAACAACCATAATTTTTTAAAATTGGTTACTGCTCTAGAATTATAAAATAATTCATATTATTTATAAAAAAAAACTATCTAATTTTAGTATTATCTTTTGTTTTAATAATTGTTATAATGTTAAATTTTTTAAATATTGATTTATTATAAAAAAAATTGAAAGCGTACGTTCAGTATTTAATTTTAAATTTTTTTAATGTTTTAATATTTATATTATTAATATTAATAATTTCTTTTATTATTATTATAAAATATATTTATACTATTATTATTTGTTTTAATGTTATATTAAATTATTATAATTAATTATATTATAAAATCTATATAGTTAGACATATAGGGGATTAGTATAGAGTTCTTTAATCCATCGATTATGTATATATACACAATTCGATTATGTACCCAATTTGTATATATAATTGATTATAAATTATACATAAGTATATAAACTTTATAATATAATTTTTTTATTAATATATATAATATTTTATTTGTATTATAAATATATAATATATAATATTTTTATTTTTATTTTTATTTTATGATATATTTAATAGTTTTATTTTTATTTTTATTTTATTATATATTTAATAGTTTTATTTTATAATATGATTAATTATTTTATATGTATAATCAATTATATAAATTTATTTTGGCAGCATAGTGATATACATATGAGAATAAATGAGATATTTTTAAATTTGTCATCTATTTTTTTTTCTTCTTTTTGTTTTTCTTCCGAATTGGAAGATGATCCATCCTCCTCACAAATCATCATAGTATCATTGATCCAAACAATATCAATTTACGTTTTTTCATTGTCATATATAGTACTTAATTGAAGCAAACATAGTGTAAATGACTTAGATTTTGTTGGAGTTGTTGTTTGTTACAAAAATGTATCTTCTTTTATAAGTACATTATTAAAGAATTTTTTTTATAAGGATCAATGGATACATCACTAAAACATTCTTCCCTCCATTATCATATTTAAAATTCATAAAGTATATTTATCTGTCATCTTCAACAATATGCATTATCATACATAAATCAAATATATTAATATGCATTATCATACATACATCAAATATATTTTTTTCAATAATTTATACATCAACTACGTAAATCAAGATTAATACAACTGTAACTCAAGATTAAATTATTTTAAAAGTTCTAAATATTTTTTTATTGGACAAATAATTTGTTTCTCTTTGTGGATAGGTGTGGTCTTTATAAGTACATCTCCCTCTAGATTAATATTGTATACCAAATAGTATTCTATATTTTATTAACAAATATATTTGATGCATTTTACACATTAATGTCATTATTGAACATATAGAAGAAAAAAAACATATCTAGTTTACAAGTCTTGTGATGTTACAATATCAAACATTATTTTAAATTTATCCGTATTATTTCTATCAAATTATCCTTTTTAAGCGACTCAAAAAAAAATTCATTCTCAAATAGAATCTAATATACACTACAAAAAAACGTGTATAATGCGACAGTTATTTTTGTGAAAACTGACATTTTTAACCGCCGCCTTATACGTGGCGGTACGCCAGAATTCTTGCCGCCACAAAGTTTAATGTGGCGGTCAATTGATAACTGTTGTAGCAGACGTCATATTATGCATTGTATAAAGTAGCGGTTTTAAGCATGTAATTGGCGTCAGTTATAAATGTCGTAATTTTAAAATTGTGTAAACCAATTTTAACATAAATAGTGGTAGTTTTAACCGCCACTTAATACAGTATAGTATGTCATTTATAATACACTTTATAACTATCATAATTCAAATATTAAATATTAAATTTTATTTTTAATATTTATAATAGTTCTTTTAATTCTATTTTATAATTTGATTTCCTAATATTATTTAATTTCATATTATAATTAAATTTTAGTACATAGTTAAGTT
>Ga0123342_1009091_pt1 | contig 12101 bp, 3 predicted proteins | sample Turbeawhitnodule_FD_89960 | JGI IMG/M metagenome (GOLD analysis project Ga0123342, IMG submission 89960) | Root nodule microbial communities of legume samples collected from Mexico - Turtle bean Mexico white nodule | ecosystem: Host-associated > Plants > Roots > Nodule | place: Mexico: Nepantla... | reverse complement strand
AATGGTGCATTGAAGACGTTGCCGATGAAAAAGATGAAATTATTATCATACAACGGAATAAGATATGTCTTCTAGAAAACCGTTTGAAGGTCTCCACAAGAAGGATTCAAATGTTATTACTGAAAATGTCTTTTCTTTTTCTAATTAACATTATGTTCTTCATGTAATGACTTTATATTATATATTTTGACACCTACTTAATATTCATGTTATATTCTAAATTTCTATTTTTTTTTTAAAATATATTCATTTTGCTATTCATAATAATGAAAATTATTATTAAAATTAATTTTATATATATATTTGTATATTTATAATATTAAAATTATGTAAATAAATTAACTTAAATAAAAAATAATTTTTAATTAATAAAATGTTAAATAATAAAATTATACTTTAATTTTAAATTATAATTAACTAAAATATGAAATAGGATTAATCATTATTTGTTCTTTTTTTATATACAAGAGTAAAATTATAATCTTACAAACTTTACTATTCAAAATAATTTATAATATTCCTACAACTATGACATCATTCACAAATTTCAATAAATTTTCCTCACACATTAAAACTCTAACATACTCTAATCCAAACAACTTCAACTTTCTTCACACTTTCACTCTCATTCACCCTCAATTTTCCACTCCCCACACCCTCTAATCCAAACACACCTAACACCTAAGAGAATTTATAGAATATAACTTCTTTACGTGAAGCAAAGAACTCAAAGTAGTGGAAAATTGATATATTTTCTTCTCTATAAATTTTATTATCAAAATGAACAACTGGTCTTTAACTTGGTTACGAAAACAGTTGATAATTTTAAAATTTTTACATTACTAAAGATTTGTTAGTTAAGTGGTAACTTTATATTTATTTAGAAATGAAATCATGACACATAAAACGACTTCAACTGTTTCTGAAGTTTCATCCTTTGTGAAGACTTCAACATTTTTAATATTTGTATTTTATGAATTTTTATATATTAAAAATGTCAAAGTTTTTAATTAAAATTTCTGAATTAATTATTATAATTATAATAATATTAATTTTATAATTTTAAAAATAATATTTAGGTGTTTATTTTTTAGAGGTAGTTAATTTTTTAATCATAAATTTTGAATAATTTCATTTAATTTAGGATTGATAAATTGAATTTTATTCATATAACTTAAAAGGTTGAAATAAATTATAGAGAATATTTAAAAATATTTTCTATTTTTTTAAATAAAAGTAAAGTGTAGATTTAAAGAATAATTTAATTGAAAAATGTATAAATCATTTATTAATACATGGATTAATTTTTTTATTTCACTAATTAAATTTATTGACATAATTTAGTAGAATTTATTTATTGTAATAATTAAAATGTCTATATATTTATTATTTTGTCGTGTAAATTAGAAGTAGAAAACAAAATTGAAATAATTTATGGTACCATCTAAACTAATTTTACATTAAAAAATAAAATGTTACTATTTCCACTACCAAAAAAGTTTGTTTTAAAATTAATAAATTTTTTATTTACATCTATTACTATCATTTTGATATTTTAATATTTTTTTGGTGCTCTTAAAGGATAAGTAAAGCTATGTATGCCATTAATCTTTAAAATTACACATTTGATCATTTGTAACTAGAAGAAGTTATTAGTTAATCATAATATAATTACCAGTTTGTTAACTTCAATGTATTATTATGATGAAATTACCAAATTTTAGTATATTGTAATTTTTGTGGACTCTTCCACTAAGATGCTAACAAATGTGTGGATGTTTTTCTATGATGTTTTACCTCTTATAGTGTAAAGATTTTTCCATTTCAGATACTCATGCATAAAGAATCATATTGGTCACAATATTATCATGCATAAAGAAACATATAGATATTGGTTATAATATTATCAAAAGTAGATGATAACGTAAAATATCATCTAATGATTAATTATTTATGAAAATAAATTTTAAGAAATATTTACAAAAAATATAAAATGAATGTAGTGATATATTTAATTAACTCAATCTTCATAATAGTCAACATATAATCACCATATTCAACATATAATCCAATATCATGGATTCTTATCAACCCACTATATATACATATACATATGCAAATATGTCTAATCATGTAATTGGTAAAGATAAAAATAACAATAGTATAGTAATAATGTTGATAATTATGGACATAGTTATAACATGGAAATGAAAGTTTAACCATCTTTCATATTAAGGACCTAACTTAGGACCCATCTTACAATAAACACAAAGAAGATGCATATGACAAAACATAAGAACAATTTATGCGACAATTTTTTATAAATAATTTGATTGTAAAATTCCTTTTAAAATATTAGCTTATGTGCATTTAATAAAAAAATATACTTCATTTTAAATATTTACCATTATTTGTTTGAACTTTTAATTTACATAAACAAAACTCAATTGAATATTTCTAACTTGTTTTTTTTTTCCAAAATTCATCATTAAAAAAAAAATAAACACCTGAATATTATTTTTAAAAATATAAAAATAAAACTATTATAATTACAATATTTCAGTTAGAAAATTGAACTTCTAAATAAATATAGAAATTCATAAAATACAAAACTAAAAACAAGACCGTTACTTAAGTGGTGCTTCTTAACAACAACAAAAAAGAGTTAGTTATGAATTGGGTAAATAAAAGATTTACTCATTTTCATAAAACTTTTAGAAGTTATCTAAATCTGTAATTTGATATGAGAATTGCAGCATTATAGTGAAGAAAAACCATAGAATATATAAACATGTCAGGGGTTTATTATTAGTTTGAATTTATTTTATTTATGATTTGTTGTTTTTATTTCGAAACTTAAGTGTTTAAGGTTACAGGGATAACATTTGTATCCATTTGTTTAGGCTTTGGGAAACCACAAATAAAGTGCACAAACCTTACCAATCTATGGTATAGGGTGTTAAACAATTCCAACCAATTCATAAAAGACATGTCTCTGCACTTTGACTCAATGTTTCTTGTTCTTGCTAGCAATGAGGTCAGAGGTGGACAATACCCTACATGCTGAAAAAGGTTTTCTGGAATCTAATTATTTGTTTATTACTCTTCAATAAAACCATTCATTCCACTCATAGTTTTGGGTGGAGCCCCATGTGGCTACTACTTCCTTACCATTTATTGCATGATGAGATGAGTTGACAACCTAACTAATAATATTTAATATACTTTCCAATAACTCTCCATTTACACATATTTTTTTTTATCAGCAAATAACAATGAAATTAAATGAGACCACTTCATGGGTGGTCCAACCCTTATACAACAAAACAGATTAAGAGTCTTTCCATCTACATATCAACCAAAAGACCTCCTATTCTCTATCTCATCTCAATCAATAATAAAAGAAACCAAAGAAACAACCTTTTACATAAAAACTAAACAGAATGCATACATACCAAGGGTTCAAGACACCAATCAGAGAATGAGAAATTAGCTGACGGTATCTTTGATGAGACCATTTACACTAATCTAATCTAATCTAGGTGACTCATTATTTTATAACAGAAAACAGATTTTCTACTCTTTTTTTTCATCACATTGTATCTTTTAATAATATGATTTAAATTATTAATAAAGTTTGTATATCCCATCAACACATTTCACATTTCATAACTCAATACCTATATTATGCTTGTACAAATAATACCTTAGTGAGAATCACCATCTCACACATCAATCATATCATTAATTACATATAATTTAGATGTTAAATATTTTTCATCACCTTCCATTAAATATATTAACAAATATAATCAAATTTTATGAAATAAAGCATTCAAAAGTATAAAATTATATAACTAATTATAATTATACAATATTTACACTGAAATGAGATACTCTTCACTTGAATGTTATATATGCAGAATTAGAAACCTTGACAATTCCTAAAAAAAAAAAAAAAAATGAAGTTAAAGATTTCCTTAACTCAATTTACATCCTACATTATGAACCAATTCAATATTATATAATGTATTACATAATGTCAAGATAATGTGCACTATGTATCACCAAATTCAAAGGCTCTTCTACTAATAAAGTAGATGTTTAAAACAACCTTCAATTCACATTTCCTAAATTCACTAGATTGAAATATTGAATCAAAATAATAATTTAAAATAGATTTGAAATTACCAATCATTTTAAAGTTTATAATCTCAATCTAACATATCCCTAGATTAAATATATAGGCATGTAACAAAATTTCCCAACTTTTTTATAACTTTACATACTCAAGACTCATACATTATATAAATCATCCCAAAAAATATACATCATCCAATAGTTATTCATTTTACAACAAAAATCGTTATACTCAACTAAATTGAACTAGAAAACTACTTAATTCTTCGCTTTTTCACATGCAAACTAAATTATACAACTAAAATCACTTAACTTAAAAAAAATTAAAAAATAGTTTTTCTTACTTTAATTTTCATTTTACCTTACATATAAGTTTTGAAAGGAGAATGATTCAAGAACACTAAGAAACTTCTAGATTACTCAAAGAAGTCAAACCTAGTCATATATCAAACACCCTAGGTCAAGTCAAAAACCTAATTTTTCACTATAACCCATTAACTCTAATTCATTCCTTCATTAAAGAAATTAAAGAAAGACTATAGAAATTAAAGAAAGTAGAGAAGATATTAAAGAAAGTAGAGAAGATGATATTGAGAAACTCAAGGTGATTGTAAAGTTAATGGGAGGAAGAACATTAAGGGATTGTAAAGTTAAAGATAAAAAGAAAAATGAAAATGAGAGATGAAAGAATGAAAAATAGAAGTGGTTTGTTTCCTGAGAAAGGAAAAAACTAAAAAACTTTTCAAATAGATATGATACCCTCTTCTTTACTATTCCAACCTCCCTACCTCTCCTATTGTCTTTAAATTTATTTATCTTTTATCCCAACAACTAAAAGTCCATGTTATTTATATTTTCTACACTACAATTTACTATTTTCATTCCTTCAATTAAACTCACTTATCCTACTACACTTAAATCTAAAACAAATTCTAATATACATATCCCTCGTAACTAAATAAGTTTTAAACATTAAATAAATTTACTTTTATTGTTTAAAAATATTTCTCACTCATATAATCACATAAAAGCAAGTTTTCTATAAATTGGATTACTAATTTCGTTTCTAAAACTATAACACTAAGTGAAATTAATTATTAAAATTAGGAAAACTAGCAAAACAATCCATAAAATTACAAACCATCAATTAATTTAGTCTATATCTTGTTGGTTAGTGACATTTATTGATAATAAAAACAAATCAACTGACACATCAAATGTATGTTCTAATGATAGTAGTTCACATAAGAAAAAAATAGAGTTGAGGATAATAGAGATGATCTTTTATTAAGAAAGGTTGATATAACATAATGAAGGGTATGACATATATTGATGGTGGTTACCACCAAATATTCTAATGTTTAAGTACATAAATAAAAGTGAGAGTGGAGAATGAGTGTATTGAAACTTAGTGTTTAAATTGTCCTTAATTATATAATTTTGATTTAGACTTAAATAGTCATTATGTGGTCAAAATGCACGTGGGTGATATCACAAAGTCAATTAGGTTTTTCATGTTTGATGTGTGAACTTGCAAGAGGATACACATAAACCCTAAACATGTGTCATGTGTGTTGTTTAAGTGCATAAGTGATCTAAGATTACAAACTTAATTCATTATTCATCAAGTGATGCGGATGTAATGTCAAAGAACACGTAAAATAATGGTTCTCATGTCAAAAATCTCTACCTCTAGATTAAAAAAAAGGTTAAATATCTTTTTCGTTCATGTACTATAATAAAAAAATGATTTTCGTCATTGATCTAAACTTTAGACTATCCCAATGTATTTGTAGTATGAAAATTATTAGGATGAGTTATCATGTATGTGAAATTGGTTCAATTTAAGGTTCCACTTCATCAACCATTGAAAGTAGTTATAGTAGATATTAGTTTGCAATCAAAATAACAACGAATTTTAAAAAGAAACAAACAATCTTTGAAAAAAACTAATAATCATTTCACACAGAAAAATGATTGATTCCAATAATTTTCATACTACAAATATTTGGATGATCTAAAGTTCAGACAAAAAACGAAGACAAAATTCATATTATAACACAAAAGAGAAAAAAAAATATATTTTATCCTTAAAAGAACTGGACACATATTTAAATCGTTATCATAGCATATAAAAAAATATTGACACATTATGTTTATTATTTTTTTCCCTAGTAATTTTACCTTAGTCTTCTAGTCTGTGTTGAAAAAAAAAAATGCAAACATAGTATCCTTAAACCAATTTGTTAGGTTTACAATACAGACTCGACCTTTTTAATAACTTGATTAAAGATACATGTTCCATATAACTTGGTTTAAGAGGTTACAATGATTATTTCCTCAATTGTAAATTAGAAAGTACTGAAAAGAGAAAAAGATTATTCTTTTAAACAATATTTTGATAAGTTTCATCAGTGTGATGTGACAACTATATTACTCATATTTATATTTTTATTAAATAATATATAATAAATTTTGTGAAAACTTACTTAAACATTTATTAAGTATATTTTCTTAAATATTTTTTATTTATTTCATAATTAATACTTAAAGCACTAAATAGTTTTTTTATTTATTTAACATTTTAAAATTATCCTGATAAAATTAGGATTTTCTCCATGTGTATCATTCTAATTAAGGATGTACGTAAAAGACTAAAACCTAAATTAATTGAGGTCAAAATGGGTTGTATTAGTTCATATAGCATATAATATGAGTTAAAAAAATTGATTTTAAATTAATTTTAGTTGTTGGATTTGTATTAAGAAGTTGATTTTAAGTCTAACTCAACTTTATAAAATCGACTTGTAAATTGAGATTTATACTCATTTAGATATTATTGAATGTTATTATCTCTAGTTCATGTGAGATCTCTAATACACAGATCTCACGTTGAGACCCCTAACTCATGCATAAGACTATATATTTATGGGTGATTTTATAGTAGGTGACACAATAGGACAAACAAACTCTCGTCATGACAGACTCTAAAATATCATATTAAGAAGTGAATTTTAAACTTAACTCAATCTTATAAAATCATCTTATAATATGAGGTTTGTACTCACTTATATACTATTAAATGTCTTTATTTCTAGTTAATATGGAATCTCTATTAATATTATTAATATTAAGATACTTAAAAAAAATCAAATGTTAGGTGTCATTATATATTCTTCAATATCAAATGCTTAAAAAAGGATTGTGTTAATTGTGAACTTCCCTTTTATATTTTTATCATTTTTCTAAAAAAAATCGAGCTATATTTTATGTTTTGGGTATCTAATCCTCCATGTTATAAGCACTAACTATGACAACCAAAATATTTATGGTTTTCTTTTTGTCTAATATCAATATGTGATGTCTTTGGTTATTATTTGTCAAAATGTCAAATCATATAAATTCACAAGAGTAAATTATTACATACTCAACCTTAAATTCTCACAATTAGAATTAGTGATTTGGGTTTGAGTTGGTAGGCCATTCATTTAATAGTTCGTAGACTACTAGTCTTTAAATATGTAAATAATTTGTAATGTAGACTTTTGGTTTGACTCCTTTAAACATTGATCTTATGCTATTTATATTTCATTTTTTTTCAAAGCATCAAAGAAAAATAGTTTTTACTGTTTTCTCTAAAAAATTTTTTTATGATTTTGCACTCATCTTTTTCAACAAAGTCAATTTGAATTAAAATTTAAATTATTTTTCTTCATATGTTTTCTATGTTTAGGAAGTATATTGTTGGATCCATTCAACTTAGTTACTAGGTATTGTTTGTTTTAAAAAAAATTTATCACTTTGTCTTTAAAAATGTTTCAAAATATTAAAACAAAAAAATGTATATAAATTATCATTAACATCAATTTCTTTAAAATTATTGGAACAAATAATTTGAAATAAATAATTTATATACATTTGTGAGTAGAAATTTTAAGATACTAATTTATCCTTCTATCAACACTATTCACAAAGCAATATGTAAAAATGAGATAAAACATAAATAGTTGAATTTGTTTTGCATTGAGATTTTAGATTTGAATTGGACAGAATTATCCAAAAAATTTCATTAATATTTTTGTTTACATTTATACTCTAAAAAATTAATTTGTTTGCTTTATTTCTCTTTTTACAATATACCAATAAAAGGATAAGAGTAATTAATATTTTTGTTGAAATATTTTGTGAAATTAAATTAGGGAAGGAAGGTGGGGTCCAGCGCACACTATCCATTTATGCTTTTGCAGGGAATACTAGATCCGAGACCTCGCCGCTTGGAGCGTCTTTATGCTGCGGAAAAACCATAAACCACCGACACCGTCTTCCATTCATCAACCGTCTCGTTCTTGCCACGTGTAATCCTTTTATTAGTAAACGATGGTGATCAGAATATCACCACCATACCGCGTTTTCTCCTCTTCATCATCCCATACAACGTCACCCATTCTGCATCACACTCCCACAATTGATCAAACATAGATAAATATTTTAAAGTTCACAAGAAAATGTCTTAAAAGGAACTTTGGATAGAATTTTAAAAAGATTTCATCTTTACTTATGTTATAAAACGCCAAATATTATTGCTTTATGTCACTCTAAACATATATCTAATTGTTATAATATTAACGCTTATCATAATTATTATTTAATCATAATTGACTTATACAATTTCAAATAATATTTTAATAAATTAAAAAAGTGAAACACCCCATATATTAACTATATAAAAGAAACTATATCGTCATCCAATTACAATTTAACGTGTACTGATTATTTTTATGATAACTATTTAAAAATAATATTAATTAATGATGTGTTTTACACCAATGACGTATAACCGTTAAACTGAGCCATGACTGTGTAATAATATTGTTAAAAGAAATTTGTAAGCTTAACTTGGATAGTAATAGAAATTTGCTTTGCAATTTCTTAATATATAGGATTTACTTAGATAATTTTCTGTAGAATTACTTATAAAAAGATATTTTTGCATAAAATTAAAAATAAATTTTGTATAATTTAAATATTATATATTTAAGACGAAGCGGGTCCAATAACTAAAAAAGAATTGCACATGACAGTGTTTTGTTACTTTTGTTTGGTCCATGTGGAAAGAAAATTGATTACCGGGGAGTGTCAGTATCATAAAGGCAAAACCGGTTTAACCAGTTACCTGAGGGTGGAGTGACCGCAGCAGATAAAAGCAGCATTTATTAGAGGCATATATATAACCGTCCCTGGCTTGGTTCCTCTCTCACTCAACTCGCACAGAAAGAGAAAGAAGAGGAAGAGTTGGCGGAGTGAAAATGGAGTTGTTCTTCTACACGGTGTTCGGTGGTTTGGCCGCGGTTGTGGCAGCTCTGGAACTGAGCAAGAGCAACAAGGACCGAATCAACACCTCTTCTGCATTCAATTCCTTCAAGAACAACTACCTCCTTGTCTATTCCCTCATGATGGGTACAGATCTCTCTCCATCTCTTTAGATCTCGCTCGATCTCTTCCCTCTCTTCTCTCATTCCGCTCGATCTGCCTCTTCCGTCTCTCATTTCTCTATACCAATCCCTCCAATGCTCGCTCTATTCTTCTTTTATCGCCATAATTTTCTTTTATTTTTTCCTCGCGGAGTTTTAATTATCACCGAAATTAAAATTGAATCGAGGAAGCTATTGCTTGTTTGTTGTTACCTTACGTTCTTGTTTGTTTGTGAAAATGAATGTAGCGAGAAATCGAAAGCGTTCCATGCGGATCCTGAGCGACTGGTTTCTCTCATTGTAGTGACGTGTCGGTTCTGGAATTAGTGATTTCTTTTTCTTTCTTTCTTTCTTTCTTTTTTTTCTTTTTGGTTAATAGTGCATTTGTATACTGTGCATTGCGTTATACTTTGTGTTTTACTCTACTCCTTGTTTTATTTTAAACTTCGTTTTCTGATTGTAACGATGTTCGATGAGATGGTATTTAAAAGGACATTTTAATTTAGTTAAGTTATGTATCTCTTAAAGGTGTTCGTTTATTGAATTTATTTTATTTGTTTGTTTGATTTTAATCACGTTTTTCGTCATTGAGTTATGATTCTGAGGATAATGTTGTTGGTGATTGGGAAAATTAAAATTCACTGAATGAAATCTGGAAATTATTGTCAGAGGTAGCTCTGTTTGTGGTTTGTTTGTGTATGGCTGCAACCTCCATATGTGGTCGTGCTATTGTTGAAAATGTCAAGTTGGGATTGGAGTTGCTGTTTCGGTTTTTTGGAAATCTAATTGGTTGCCCTTTCTATGTTTAAAGCTGGAGATTGGCTACAAGGTCCATACGTGTACTACCTTTATAGTACATATGGATATGGGAAAGGGGAGATCGGACAACTCTTCATTGCTGGTTTTGGGTCTTCCATGCTCTTTGGAACAATTGTTGGATCTCTAGCTGACAAACAGTGAGATGATTTTTCGTTTTATTATTTTATCATGCTGCATATCTGTCTTCAGTGTCTCATGCTTCTTATCCTGAAATCAGAGGCCGGAAGAGGGCTTGTGTGACTTACTGCATAGCCTACATTTTGAGCTGCATCACCAAGCATTCTCCTCAATACAAAGTCCTGATGTTGGGTCGTATTTTGGGAGGAATTGCCACTTCACTTCTGTTTTCAGCATTTGAATCGTGGCTTGTTGCTGAGCACTTCAAGGTGAGGAATAATTGTTTGTTTTAAAGTTTATATGCTCTTTATTAAGAATATTTCCTCGGGAGATATTGATATAAGACATTCAGAAAGTGCACTTCACTGACTGACTTGTAATATGGTATAAGATTTATGTATGTATTTGCAGGGTGTATCTTACTTGAATTATATAGTGTAATTGAACTGCCACAGGGTCAAGTGTGACGCTTATGTCCTCGTAATGATAATTTAGCTTGATTGTTTTGGACTGTAATTCCAAATTCGGCTAGTCTTGTATGTAGTACATACATTATATTGCATGACTTCTTAAGATGTCACTCTAAAGAGTCTAAACACTACTCAAAATATTGCAACTAAAAATTTCAAATATAGTTTGAAAGTGTATCGTTGTTTCTATGCGAGTAAGTGTCTTGGTTTAGTAAATCATGTAAATATATCAATTGAGAAAATTGCATTTGGTATTTGGATTCATTAAATAGATATTAAATAAGTTTGCGGTGTTTACTCGAGACAGTTTTCAGCATATGCTACTTGTTAATAATACTTTTAATTTTGTCTTGACATCCATTTTGTTACGTTGTGTATTTATGATTCTGAATGGTCTCTGTTTTTTTTAATTTTAATTTGTCAGAGGGGATTTGACCAACAATGGCTATCATTAACATTCTCAAAGGCTATATTTCTTGGAAATGGCCTTGTTGCTATTTTGTCTGGTCTTTTTGGAAACGTCCTTGTTGATACATTGGCTCTTGGACCTGTGGCCCCCTTTGATGCTGCTTCATGTTTTCTTGCTATTGGTATGGCCATTATACTATCTTCATGGACAGAAAATTATGGGGATCCTTCCGAGAACAAGGACTTGCTTACCCAATTCAGGGGTGCTGCTGTTGCTATTGCTTCAGGTAGATTACGTACCTCAATTTATTTTCTCATTGTTTTTATACAATGGTTTGATGCAGTAAATTTGAACTTCGAAACTATATGCCAGTTTACATGTTATAAATGTGTACTTTATTGTAACCAATAGTAGTTGTTACTTTTTCACATAAAATATATAATAGTTGTTATTTAAGCTACCTTAACTAGAATTGATCCAGTAAAGTTATGCTTTCGCATTCCTTATTCTGTTGTCATTTATTTTATTGAACTCATCTTGTATTCTTTGTGCTCAGATGAAAAAATCGCCTTGCTTGGTGCCATACAGTCTCTCTTTGAAGGTTCAATGTACACCTTTGTGTTTCTATGGACTCCTGCATTGAGCCCAAACGATGAAGAGATTCCCCATGGTTTT
>Ga0123342_1009090_pt1 | contig 12102 bp, 7 predicted proteins | sample Turbeawhitnodule_FD_89960 | JGI IMG/M metagenome (GOLD analysis project Ga0123342, IMG submission 89960) | Root nodule microbial communities of legume samples collected from Mexico - Turtle bean Mexico white nodule | ecosystem: Host-associated > Plants > Roots > Nodule | place: Mexico: Nepantla... | reverse complement strand
GGATTGTGAGGAGATTCATATTCATTTCTCAGCATTGGAAAGGCTCTCTCTTTATAATCTACCAAATTTTGTTAGCATTTGTGCTACCAACAATCTCACCGTGACGTGGTCATCTTTGAAGGATTTTACTTGTTATAAATGTTCTTATCCGTTTTATAATTCTATTAATTGCTTGACGGCTCCTGCAGATTCAAGAGAACCTATCAGCGTAAGTAAGAAGGTAGCCTTGTCTTTAATTTTTATGATTACTTGTTATTTGTTCCTTTTTTGTTTTCTTTTTGGATTTTTTTTACATTTCCTACGAATGTCCTGCAGGATCCAAAAGGGGTTCATAATCATCTCCTCACTTTGAAAAATGTATCCATAAGGGATTGTGAAGTTGAATATATTTTTCCTCTTAGTGGACATGGAATGATTGGGCAACAAGTGAGTTTAAGATTGGAGTATTTGGTGTTGGAAGATCTACCTCATATGACTTATATTTGGGTGGCTTCCAGGATTTTAGTTAATCTTCAACATCTTACCACTTTAAATGTAATTGGATGTGAAAAATTGGAAGTAATCTTTCCAAAGCATGTTTTAAGATGCCTACCAGAGTTGAAAATTGTGAAGATAAGAAAATGCAAAGAATTGAGAGAAATAATTGAAGAGGATGAGGAGGATAAAAGATTGTCTAATCTTCTTTCTTCTCAACCATGCTTCCCAAAACTACAAGCATTGTATGTTGGACATTGCCACAAGCTCAAAAGATTTATCTCTGGATCTGCATCTAATGACTTTCCCAATCTTTATGTTTTGACCATAATTGGAGCCTCTAAACTAGAAGAGCTTGTTGGATGTGGACAAGAAAAATGTGACGAGATAGGAAAAATAAAAGTTGAGTTTCCAAGTCTCAACCTTTTATTATTTAAGCATCTTTCAAACTTCAACCAAGAGATTGAATTCCCGAATTTAAAAAATTCTGTCGTCTTGGAATGTCCAAAACTCTCTTTGACTCCAACAACTACTTTTGGAGAGCTCAATAGAAATTTTCCTTATAAAGGTAAATACTATATAAACCTTTATAAATTGTTACATGTTAATAGTTTATAGAATAAGATGAATTTCAATATGCTATTGGCATGGTTTGAGAGAAATCGTCCCTCAATTTCATATATATATATATATATATATATCATTCAGGCCAGTTTCAAATTTCCAACCGAGTATTCACTAAAATTTTTAAAATAAATATATTAAATTATTATTTGCTGTAATTTTTATTTTATTTTATGCTCTGGTAATTTTAGTTAGGAAGAATTGTTATAAAGAAAACGATCCTTAAGAGAGAGTCACCATTTTATTTTGATGGGTGGTAAAAAAAAATCCTATGATGAAGCTTTTTAAATCATTTTTTATATTTATTTGTAATGATATAATGATTCATCATGGAAAGCTGAGGTTGCATTTCTTTTTATGTCTTTCATTGTCACATAAATTCCCTAAATATATATTTTTTTGTTACAGATTTCAGAAACACTGGACTTTTTGACTGGGACATAAGGCTCTTCTTGGAAGATGTATATCAAGATTTTAGATTAAAAATATTGACATTGAAGGTCAGAACCAACCATTCTATGAATCTAAATACAATTAAAAAAAGTTTAATAACCTTTTTATTCATTATTAGGATTTTTTTAAATTTAAAGTTACGTGATAGAAAAAAATAAGATTGAAGATTTTAAATAAGTACCGAACCATAAAAGTCACTTAAAAAAAATCATAAAATAAAAACTAATTTTAAAAATAAAAAATAATTAGTTATTAAAAAATTAAATTAAATATTATTTTAGAAATTTTTTTTATTTTATTTCTAAATTAGTTTATATTATTTTTATATAGTTTCTAAATTGGTATTTAATTAGCTATCAAAGTTTTAACTACCAATTATTTAGATTTATAAATTTGGTAGTAAAAACCTTGGTTTTTAATTAGATATCAATTTAGAAACCATCTAACAATAATATAAACTAATTTAGAAACCAATTTTTTTTAGTCATTATAGCAACTAATTATTTTTTTCTCTAAAATTAGTTTCTATTTCATGATTTTCTTGTATTAAGTAAAAAATTATTTTGTTATCTTAAAAATATATATTTTTCTAAATGAAATAAAATATTTTACTAAAAAAAATTATTAAGTAAAAACTAATAATTTTAGAGTAAAAATAATTAATTACTATATTAACTAAATTAGATACTATTTTAAAAATTAATAAAATTATTGATATCTATAATAATTTTTATTATTAATAAAATTTATAAACTAATTCTTAAATTAATATTTAGAAACTAATTTATATATATTTCATTAATATTAAGAAACTGCATTAGATAATGTCATATGTCAACTAATTAAAAATCAACTTGAAACTAAAAACTAAATATGAAGAAGGAACTATAGTCACAATGAGAGTTACTTTACCAAACTTAACTTTAGCATTGTAAAGTGTATTATTGAAACCGACAATATTTATTGGAAAAGTTCTAGCATTAGTGAGAGACTAGCAATACAACCTACTATTTTAGAATTTAAAAATTCACTTCTAATTTGTATGGTAACTTCTTCTTTTTTTCATAAAATACCTTAGCATATAACCATTAAAAAGAGTCAAACTACTATTATATCAACACATTATGTACATTAAAAATAGTGGTCCTTTCAAATTTTATAAACTCTCACTCAATTGTATTTTTTCAATTTGTGATGTAAAGGAGATTGAAAACCTAAGAATTGAGGGCATTGAAGAAGAGCCTTCAACAAAAGGTTTTGAAGACATTATTAGAGGTGGTGTTGCAACTCACATTGAGTCTTGTGGCGTGGACATACTTGCACAACATTCCAAGGTTGTTAAACAAGATGATAAGATGAATGAAGACAAGGCAGGAATCATGCCAAACCAAGAAATCCAAGTAGAAGAAGGGTTGAACCTATTGGACAAACAAGAGGAAATACATATCTTTTCTAACAACAATATTGACATTTCTCCAGGTTTTTTTATTTCTTCTTTTCTTGTTTCAATCCTATATTTTCATATCACTCTTTCAAACTTTTTATAGTTTTTACAGATATCCTTACAAGATTGGGAACATATAAACATTTTGTTGACCTGGATGATGTACAAATTGCTCTTCTGGTGGAGGCCATAACAACATATCCTCATCTCTGGAATGCTTGCGAGAAGTTTAGTGAGCGCTTTCAAGCTTGGAGGTTGAAAATTTTGGCAGATATGTTGTTGTTCCTTCAGAAGGAAAGTGATAATGTTATTCCTCAAAGAGAAAAAGAGTTCCATAAACTATGCGAAGAAGCTGTTGAGATTGGATTTGAGAGTTCATGGATAGATGAAATGCGTCAACACGTTTTGACGAGGGATCCTAAGCTGAGAGAGGGCATTGCGGAGAGACAAATGGATGAAAATCCTAGGAGGTATGATCATTGAACTTTTTGACAATGTAATGTAAATAATGAATGAAATGAAGAGTCTTAAATGACTTTGTTGATGCCAAGATAAATTGTATCAATTTTTTTTGTGAATTTGAAGTTATATCTCTATGTTAGTTGTGTGGATTTTCTCTTTTTGTTTATATATACATTGTGACGGTATTTGCAATTCTTATAAGATTGATACCATCAATTTTTATTTTTTCTACTCTTTGGAATGCATAAAGCGAAAAAATTTAAGTTTGTAACACAGGTCTAGTAGTATGGACACGATAGATTTCCAGCCTATTGAACAAGGTGACGGGCTTAATGAAAACCGCAAAAGAACTTTTGTACATTTGAAGACCCAAAAGGTTAATAGTAGCTTCGAAGAAGGTGAAATAAGTGTTGTTTCTAATGACCGCATTGTGTCTTCGAGAAATGAAGAACCAAAGAAGGAATTTGTTGCAAAAGTTTCCACTTCAAAAATACCAAGAACAACAACATCATTAGCAAACTCACAACCAGTTGAAAGGTCAACTCGATGTTATTTGAATACTCCTCTACGTAAAACACCCTCAAGTGTGAGTCTAATAAATATTTTTCCTATTTGATAAAATCGAAGTACTAAGAGTATAGTGATTTAACACTTGTTCATTACTTTGTTTAGGCATTGGTGGACAAACAACGAATTAGTGAATCGTGTTTGATGAACCGACAAAAGCCACTTGGAGAAATTGTAAGTAGCTCTGAAATTCCTCAGGTAAATGGCAAAGAAAAATAACATCAATTAATTTAAATTAACATGCTTGTCCACCTGTCATTAATAACAATCCTTGAGTACGTATCTTTTTTTCTTATGCAGAGTATTGAGCGAGAAGCTGTAGAGGAAACCATAGAAAAGAATACCAGTATGGCAACTTCATCAATTCATTCTGAATCCACTAGCTCACAGTTGGACCAAATATTTACTTTCCAAACTAAATCACATCCACATGTAAGTTTATTTTATGCAATTCACATTTCCAACATATTTGGTCAACATAAAAAACATGTTGCCATTCTGATTTATCATTTCTCGCAAGAGTGGAATTAAAAAACAAAACGTACTGAATTTCAGGTTGGAATTTAAATTTAGTGAATTTGTTACCATCATTCTCACAAATATGCTTTGATAAAAAATGCTTTAAGGAACTCAATGCTTTACAACTATTGTGGCTTGATGCTAACGTCTTTTTTGTTATATTTTTTTCTTATTCCTCCAAGAGTGAAATTAGGAGTAGCCAAACTGAGACACACACTGCTAAAGAAAGCAAAGGCCATTCTAAAATTATTCAAGACTTTAGGGGCAATGATATCATGAGTTTATTTGAACCAGTTGTTGTGGGGAAAGAGGGTGAAGACAACATAGTTGGAAAGACCCTTGTTGAGTTGGAAAAGTATCTAAAGATGTCTCTGAAGGACATAGTTAGCTCTGAGACTAACAACATTTGCCTTTTGTCTGTTCTTAATTTCCTGTCCAACCTTCCTTTCAAAGATGTAACTCTATCAGATGGACTCAAAGATATTATAGGCATTATGCAGCAAGAGTTCCCAAGCATTGTATGCTCATTTAAGCAAGGCTTTGCTACCTCTGACAAGTTGGCAGAATTTGAAGCTCGTGAAAAGGAGGTGGCCATTTCTCTTGGTTCCAAGATTTCTGAGGCAAAGAATTTTTATGGTGAAGCTCAACTGAAGGAAGTAGTTTTAAAGGAACAAATCATTAGGTTGAAGGAAGAAATAAAAGTTTGTGAGGATGCCTTATCATCTCTGGAGGAGGAAAAACATAAATGCATTGCGGAAACTATTGGGTACAAAATTGAGCTTGAAAATGTGAGGAAAGATAATTCTCAAATGGTGGAAGATCAAAGAAAAGTTCAACAAAAATTGTTTGAGATGACTTATAAATGGTCGCTTCTATGTAGTCAATATGAGTACAATCGAATGGTTGCCAGAAATTCCTCATGAGAGTTTTCATTGTTCACTCTTATTAAGGACCAAACTCTTCATCACTCAAAAGGAAGACTTGCAACTACACTATATTGTTCTGTTTCTTGATGGTAGTGCATGCTTCAATATTTTCATAGTATCAAATACTTTCAATTTACTTTCTAAATATTGATTGTTCTATTATTGTATGTTTGTTATCTTATTTATTATTGTGTAAGAAGTCTTGGTGAGACAAAGACAATGTTATGAAAAATAAAAAAAACTATTTATTGTTTTATGTAATATATAATGATCACATATTTTCTTAAAAATTACAGAAACCCATTTTTATTGCCCTTCCTTGAATGATTGTCCATTTTCATTTTGTAATACCTTTTTTTTTTTTTATGCATGCTTTACTATATATTTCTTTTGGTTCTAATTTCCCAATCAGTTTACTCCTCTATGTCAATCTAAAAGGAATAATCCATTTCTATTTTTATTTATTCTTTTATGAAATTGAATACTAAATTCAGTTTTCTTCGAAAGCAATAGTTTACTTTTTTAAAATACGTTTTAAGAAAATATAAAAATTTAAAAGGACATTTTCCACTTCTGGTTTTTACATTAAATTTTAGGATGAATTTAAATCGGGTTGAAACATTCATACTAAATAAAAGAAAATTATTTAAAAAATTACAATAATATTCTCAACTTTAATTAGGCTGGTACAACTCGAAGGTTAAATAAGTTTTGTTTTTTTCTGTTGGTTGTGTATTGTTTAATAAATAAAGTAAATTATTGTTATGTGAGAATGATGTTTCCCCGTTTAAGTGGTAAGTTTTGTGAATACCGTGTGCAATGCACTGCTGCTGATTAACAGAGAACTGCAGACAGCAATAATAAAAGATAAGAATAATTATAATATAAAAAGAGAAGAAAGAGTTTTAAAAGATATAAAAGTGCAAGTGGATGCATCTTCCTGAATCATGGACATGGTGATAATAATAATAATAATAATCGATAGAAAAGAGAAGACCAATGATATCAGTGGGAAGAAGACTAATAGTCACTCTTCACATCTCTCGCAGGATTCTCTCTTATTCTCTCTTCTTCATTCAACCAATGGATTCCTTTCATCTCTCTGCAGGTTTCAATCACTCTCTGAACTTAACTTCTGCTTTCATTTCAATTTCTAATCGATTCCTTTTCAATTCAAGCTGTAGATCATGTGTTTGTGTTTATGTTTCTGCAGTAACTTAACGTTTCAGATTCTCTTGTGCTGGAATAACTGTGCGTTCATTCTTAATCTCTGTGGAGGTATGAATCAGTGTGAAGTTAACTTAATTCTAATCGATTCCTTTTCAATTGAAGTTGTAGATCATGTGTTTGTGTTTATGCTTGTGCAGTAACTTAACGTTTCAGCTTCTCTTGTACTCTCTCCTCGATTCAAGCAATGGAGTACTTTCATCTCTGTGGAGGTATGAATCACTGTGAAGCTAACTTTTGCTTTGTTTTCAAATTCTAATAGATTCCTTTTCAATTGAAGCTGTAGATCACGTGTTTGTGTTTATGTTTGTGCAGTAACTTAACGTTTCAGTGTCTCTTGTACTGAAGTCATGGATCACCACTTCTTTTTCTCATCTCTCTCTACATCGTAGTTAAAGAAAGCAGGTAACGTACAAACCTTACCTATCTTTCCTCTTTTTCCACTTCCAAATTAGTCTCAGGCTACTAGATCTGTTTCTTCTTATGGATGAAAACACACTATAATCTGTTTTTTTATGTGAGATTTGAAAAAATAATTCGTATTAGAAATACTATGAGATCTGTGAAAACTGGGAATATAAACAACTAGAAAGGTTGATTTGGAGAAACAAAATGGACAGAGAAAGAAGTAAATTTTTTATTGTTATTATTCTTTATTATATTATTAATATTATTTTTTTGTCATTATTTATTTATTATCCTAATCAGTATTTTTGTTCTTATTTATTTCGTAAATATATAAATATATGTATTTAGTAATATCTTTTAAATTTTATAACTATTCTTTTATATATTAATATATGTTTCCATAAAACAATACAACTTTTAGTTTTATTATATTAATTTTTAACTACTATAATACCCTATTTTTATATCTCTTCCCTTTTAAAAATGATATTTACTAAAAATGCGGAGCAGAAACATTGATAATCTATATTTCATATTTCATTATCAATTACGGACCACATACGTATAAGATAAGCACTTTTTACATGTGAAAAATTTATTAAAAATCACATCCAATCATGAATAATGAATGGGTGAGTAAAATACAATCATACTCTTTAATATTCTAAAAAATTATACTTATATTAACTGTTTTTAATGAAATTGAATTATACCTATATTAACTGCTTTTAATGAAATTGCATGTGTGATGTAAGAAACAGTGATAATGTAACGTTTTCAAAACAATAGAAGTTTGTGTAGAATTTTAAAAGCACTCGAGTCTTGGTTTAAATTGAGAAGAGCTCATAAAGTACCAAGTCTAACTCATCTCAATGTAATTGAGTATATGCAATTAGCTAAAAAAAATCATTTATTTTAGACTTAATTAAATTTCAAGTAACCTTTTAGATTATTTTATTTTATTTTATTTTATTGAATATTTACAATTTTTTAGGAATTACCAACATTTGTTCTTCTACTATTTGCAAATTTTATAAAAAGTGCTATAATCTAAGAGCTTGTATAAATTTAAATAAAATTAAACTTACAAAATATATATAATATTAACTTTATATATAATGCATATTTTAAGCTTTGCATAAATACATTTTTTACTCGTTCACTTTTTTTTTTCCTACTTAACAAATCTTTTGATCTACTTGGGTGTCATTTAAGCACATGTTTAAATATAATTTTTTTTGGATGGAGGATAAGAATTTATTAAAAAAAATTATTTAAAAATAAATATGTTTGATAAAATTTTCTTAGTCATTAAAAGGACATTTAAAAAATCTTATCACACATAAACTTTTAAAAATAATCATTAAAGTATTAGATTTATTTTTATTTCTATTGTGTGTCCAATAATTCATTATTTAAGATATCAAACATTAAATCTAATTACTAAACATAACATCATAATTTTTTTTATGTAATTTTACTATAAAAGTGCCATACTGCAATATGTAATGCAACAAATGATTTTAAATTTTTTTGTTATCTAATACATCTAAATATACTGATAAAACTCACTATAGAGTATTCATCTTCTCTTGTTCAGCTAAAAGAAAGGTGCATTTGGTGGAACAAATTAATGGAGTGCCTCTTGGGTTTTGCATCTTCTGTTTCAAGAGATTTAGTATGTGGCGCATTAAATCAATTACGTTATCCTTGTGATTTTAACAATTTCGTAAAAAAACTTGAAGAAGAAGAGCGCGATTTGATTGTAACGAAAGACAATGTCCAAAAATTTGTTACAAATGCAAAGAAACAAACAAGAAAGACTAGTGAAGTTGTTGACAAGTGGTTGCAAGATGCTATTAATAACGTAGACAATGTGAATCAGTTGTTGAAAGAGGCAAAAGCCAAAAAAATCTGTTGCTTTGGGCACTGTCCAAATTGGATTTGGCAATATCGTGTAGAAAAAAAGTTAGCAAATAAAAATGTGTACCTTGAAAAGTTCATTGCAGAGGGCAGAAAATATGTGCCATTTGACCGCATTGCTACACTTCCTTCAGGCACCCTTCATATTCTCACAGAAAAATGCATGAATTTTGAGAGTAGACAATCTACATATGAGAAACTGCTCGAAGCAGTGAAAAATAATGATGTTGCCATGATTGGATTGTATGGGATGGGGGGGTGTGGTAAAACCACATTAGCAATGGAGGTTATGAAGTTAGTAGAAGCAGAACATTGTTTTGAAAAAGTTCTTTTTGTGCCTATTTCTAGTACAGTGGAAGTTCGAAGGATCCAAGAAAAAATTGCAAGTTCACTGCAGTATACATTTCCAGAAACTGAAGTAATGGAGAGGGCCCAACGATTGTGCTTGAGATTAAACCAAGAGAAAAACATTCTTATAATTTTAGATGATGTGTGGGAGAAGCTTGACTTTGGTGGCATTGGGATTCCCTCCTCTGAACATCATACAGGCTGCAAGATTCTCATTACCACTAGATCAGAAGAAGTTTGTACTTCAATGGATTGCCAAAGAAAGATTTACCTGCCAATTTTAACGGATGAAGAAGCGTGGACTCTTTTCCAAAATAAAGCACTTATATCTAAAAACACCCCTGATACCTTAAAGAATCTGGGAAGATTAATTTCCAATGAATGTAAAGGATTGCCTGTTGCCATTGCAGCTGTTGCTAGTAGTTTGAAGGGAAAAGTTGAGACGATATGGAATGTTGCATTGAATAAGTTGAGAAGTTCTAAGCCAATAAATATTGAAAGAGGTTTGATCGATCCCTACAAGTGCTTGCAGCTGAGCTATGATAATTTGGATACTAAAGAAGCTAAATCACTTTTCCTATTCTGTTCTGTGTTCCCTGAAGATTGTGAAATTCCAATTGAAGTTTTAACAAGATATGCTATAGGATTAGGTGTAGTTGGAGAAGCACACTCTTATGAGGAGGCAAGGAGTGAAGTGGTTGCAGCCAAAATTAAGCTCGTCAGTTCTTGTTTATTGTTGGATGAAGAGGATGAATATGTCAAAATGCATGACATAGTTCGCGATGTGGCCCACTTGATAGCCAAGAAGGAGAATAAGATAATCAAGTGCGAAGAGGAAAAAGATGTGACTATTGAACAAAATTCAGTAAGATATCTATGGTGTGTGAAATTTCCAATTGATTTAGATTGTTCCAATCTTGAGTTTTTATTTTTAAAGACAAAATTGGAAGAATTTAATGGAATTTTCAAAAGAATGAGAATGCTCAAAGTTTTGATTCTAGTCAATGATAAGGATGGAATAACACCATTGTCAACAATGTGTTTAAAAACATTAACAAATCTTCGTTATCTAGGTATTTCTGGTTATGAATTGAGCGACTTCTCATTTGTAAGCCATATGAAGAAACTTCAAAGTCTTTCGATGAATGGTTGTTCATTGCCTTCATTTCCTGAATTACAAACCGATGTTGCAATTACACAAGTAACAACCTTAAAATTGTTACAATTGTACAAATGTGAAATGAAAGGGAAGAATTTCGAAGTGATCAAAAGAACCCCACTACTGGAAGAGTTGTACATTGTCGATATCGAAGGAGAATGGGATTCTAATAGTGAAGACAATATTGAATTCTTTAACACGTTTAGTGTCCCCAAAACACTGCAAAGGTATGCAATTGTATTAGGATCCAATAACTTTGGTGATTATAATTATAATTATTTTCACCCTCCTCCCAGAACTCTATTACTTAACCATTTTGACAAATCAAATGAGGTAATTAAGGGTTTGGCAAAAAAAGCAACATATCTCTTTGTAGCAAATATTCAGAGAGGCGCAAAAAATATCATCCCTGATATATTTCAAATTGAAGGAGGAGGTTTGGACGAGTTGAGTAAGTTTGAGATATGTAATTCTGAAGAGATAGAGTGTTTGATTGACACTAGTAACCATTTGAGTACGGTGGTATCTCCCTTCTCCAAGTTGTATAAACTCAGAATGGTTAACTTGAAAAATCTAAGAGCTTTATGGCATTTTTCTCAACCTATAAGTGGGCCTTTTGAGAACTTAGAGAAGTTGTATTTTAGTGATTGTCCACAGTTGACATCTCTTTTCACGTATGTCGTTGCTCGAAGTTTGGTACAATTGAAAGTACTAAAAATTTCAACATGTGATGAACTGAAGCATATATTAGGAGATGATGACAAAACGGAGAAAAGTCAAGGTGAATTCACCACTAGACAACCTGTACAAATCTTCCAAAATCTTCAAAAAGTAGAGATACATAGTTGTAGAGAATTAAAACATATATTCTCGACCAACATTGTAAAGGGCTTAACTCAATTGAAAATGCTCAAGATAGAAAACTGTGACATGTTAGATCAAATAATTGGGGATATTGCTCCATCAACAGACCAAGATAATAAAGAAGAACTTGATGAAATCACTGAGGAAGGTAAGCATTCACATTTGTATAGCACTTCAATTCCATCAACAGCAGTTGTAAACCATAGCTCAGGTACATTTTTTCTTTTTGCATTTCTAAGTATGTTTAAGCATGTATTAGTAAGTCTACATGTTGCTGCTTAGTTGAAGTTATTTACAAGCTGCACAAAAATTGTGAATCTACTATTTTATATGAAAAATTTAAGTATATTAATTGTATATTATTTTGTCCCGATCATTATTTTCCATTCGTAAGGTTCAAACTTGAGACATTACTAATCTAGTTTTACTTGAACTAACAATTTGATAATACACTACCGACAAAATTTGTCTCAGTCAAAATTAAAGATAGCCATATTTGCATTTTAAATTTTGTGTATAATTTATAATTATTTAAAGAAAATTGTTTTGTATGATTCTTTTCATCATTATTAATTGATCATTTGATGCTTAGGATGTTGGTTTTAGTCCCTATAAACCAATGTTTTAAAAATCAAAATGTGTAACTTGCACACATAGCATATATATAATCAACTCTATTATGTTTAGCGATATTTTTATTATTT
>Ga0123342_1009089_pt1 | contig 12104 bp, 7 predicted proteins | sample Turbeawhitnodule_FD_89960 | JGI IMG/M metagenome (GOLD analysis project Ga0123342, IMG submission 89960) | Root nodule microbial communities of legume samples collected from Mexico - Turtle bean Mexico white nodule | ecosystem: Host-associated > Plants > Roots > Nodule | place: Mexico: Nepantla... | reverse complement strand
TTCACTCTTTTTTTTCTCCCATAGTTTCATATATAATAATAATAATATTATTATAAACAATAGAATTTAAATTATATCAAAAGAACAAAATTGAATACAACTAACAACAATAAAATATAAATTAAACAATAAATAAATAAATAAAATAACCAAATTTATTATATATATATAAATAAATTCTATATATAATAAAAATAAATTTACCATAAAATATTACACCATTTAAAAAAAATCATACTGATCAAATTTAGATATTAACAACACAGTATTTGTTTTTTTATTAAAAAACATAACTTGATACCCAAAAATAACTATAATAATGAATATTATTTAACAATATCATTACAAAATTGAGTAATTTGATCACTATCTCGTTAATCCTTTTAAGTAATGCCCAATTAAGAGCTTTTATATTAATTTAAACTATGCTTGATTGATATTAGTATAACAAGACGTCAACTTAATTCCCCCTCCTAAAAATATTAACTTGTTGATTAATTAATTTTACATACACACACACACACACACATATATATATATATATATATATATTTAAAACTTTCTTTTAACTCATATCTCACATAAAAAAAAGTGTTGAACAAAAATAAATTTCACTTAACTTATTTTAACATAAAAAAATTATATATAAAGTTTAATTTTCTCCCAAAATTTCATATATAACAATATTATTATTAAACAACATGATTTAAATTATAGCAAAACAACAAATTTAAATATAATTAATAAAAAAAATTAATTTCAGAAAAACAAGAATAAGCATTTATAACATAGTAACAATAATTCAACTTCATTAAAATAATAACAATAATTTTAATCTATAACAAAAAACAATAAACTTTTTTTCCTGTCATCAAGCGAGGATAAATTAAATTTTTTGATACAAATTAGTAAATGAATAGTTACATTACAATGTCTATCAAGACAGTTTAATGCGATTGAAAAATGAGTATGGTTGTATTTTGACTATTAAAAACATCCCTACTCCCAAGGGCACACTAAGAGAAAGAGATTATAAAGTAAATGTTTTCTCACTATTATTGTTACAAGAAACATGTGAAGTGAAAAAGAAAAAGATTTTGTTAATTAATCAAGTTTAAAACATATTTTATTCAAATTAATATTAAACATTTTTTTTTTCTTCTCTTCACTCCTTACTTCAGACAAGTCAAATTCTCAAACAGAATTAGGAAGTTAGATGAAATAACTCAGACTAATAGGAAATGGAGCCTTAACTGTAAGGAATGATAACCCTACTACAGATGTTGATGTACTTACCTAGTGAAAAATATCAATAATAACAGTAAACATGTTTAAAACCATTTGAATAGTTACCCAACAATTCATCAATCCTCATTATAGGGCCGTATAGTTGTTATTTATTGATATTAAGTTGGATTCTAGATTCTCCTCTATTCTAATTCGGAAATTTATGATTTTGCCACAATTTCTTAACCACTGGAATTTCACTATGCCATTAATTACAATTAATTTACATGGAAAATAAATCACTTACACGAGGCTGCTTAATGATCATATCACAAGTGGAACAAATTGTGTTTTTGTTGGGTCATTTGTTTCAAAAGATGCAGCAGCACTAGCTCGCAAGCCTGTTGCCAAACTCCTTATTATAAACCTGAATCAAACCACTCTCATCTGGCATACGAAGCTTCTCATCCAATATTTTCTTGTATTGATCATCTCGGGCTTCTAGATTGCGCACCAACTCAACCTACAACATGTAGCGACAGCAATCGAGAATTCAGGCCAAAATAATAGTTAGTTTGGACCAATAATGAAATCTAGAAGACAAGTCAGGCACCAATTGACGGATATCCTATTATTCTGACTTAACCATGAACATGTAGAGAAAGTAAGCTTCGGTAATCTGATGCTTGGTTCATTAAGAGACCAAAATATGAAAAGTGGAATTCTGAAAGGCACGAAGACACACTTAACAAAGAACAAAACATATTTTATTGTTTATACAGGATATCAAATCACCTGTTCTTGGAACATATGAAATTCGTCAGAGCTAAGGGAGCCATCATTGTTTGAGTCAAGCAGCTGCATCATTTCTCGGGCATCTTCTCCTGGGGCACCAAGCTCTTCCATCACTTCTGTAAGCTCCTCAATGCTAATTTTACCGTCTCCATTCTTGTCAAGAAGGCGAAAAACTCTATCCCTCTGATCAATCTCAATCCCTTTATGACTTGTACCTGGAAAATCTTTAAGGCGCAGAGCAGCCAATTCAGCCGCAGCAAGCATGATGGTCTTCAGACGCTTCGCCTGAGCATCAACAAGTAAAACATAAATGCCGATTCCCTTCATGTAATCTCTCAAGAAGATAAAGAATAAAAAATAAGTTCAATGTCTTCATGTGTCTTTTTTTTAGATATGTATAGAATTCATAGCTTTTGTTTTTAGATATTTTCATTTCTAGGAAAGAAGACACTAACCTCCTCAGGATCAGTAAGGCCAGCCTTATATAACGAATGGGCTGCTGTTCCACCAACTGCTAACCTGTCCATTTCAGTTGTTCTTATCTGTATCTCCATCAACGGTCTGATCTTACCATTTTCACTCACATCTACTGCCATGTGCAAACTTTTATACCCATTTCCTTTTGGCCTGGCAATATAGTCCTTTGTCCGATAAGGAATTTCCTTCCACATAGATTGGATAATCTGATATGACCTATAGCATGCTCTCTCTCCAGCCTCTGATGTATTCTCTCCGGCCCTAGGGGTCAATATCACTCGCATCCCAAGCACATCATTCACCTCTTCTGGCTTCCTACCATCCTTCAACAGCTTCTTCATGGTGCTGTAACGACTCTTATATCGACCTTTGACCGATACATCATCCACAAGTTCTGAGAGCAAGGGATCAGCCTTCAGAGTCTGGAGAAGTTCCTCCTTGTAGATGTCAATAAGAGATACACCCCCAGTCTCATGACTTCGCAACCACGAATCCACGTAAAGATATGAATAAGGAAACAAGTACTGAAACGATAGATCTTCCAATTCCAGTGACAAGTAGGTAGTTCCCACAGCATGAGCAAGAGGGGCATGTATCTTCATAACCTGCAAGGAAATTATCTGCTGCTGATATCTGGGCAGATAGTCAAGGTGTCTCATCGTGTCAAGCTTCAAAGCCAGGTCCAGGATCAAAGCTCTGATGTCATAGTAAGTGAGGCAGAACTTTCTCAATGCAGCAGCATTGTCATCATCCACAACATCTATTCTGGATGGAATATTGTTCACACGCAAACTCTCGTGAAGCAAATGAGCAGTGGGCAAACCAATCTGATTCCGGATTTCGTGTATACTCAACTGGCCTGCTTCCAACACCTCTCTCAATATCCCGGCAGAGATAACTTCAGCATCCATCTGCATTCACAATTACTATAAAGAAACGATAAACAGTAACGAAAGTAATAATAATAACAATAAATACAAAATAAAAAAGGAAGGACGAAATTATAAGAACAACTCGAACGCAATTGGAGAATACCATTTAAACCAATGAATTCCCATACAAGTTGAATTCTGTAAAAATTAGTGAATATTCCTAAATTTAATATGATAACAAGGGGTATACTGAAAGAGAATTACGAACCCCAGATAAAGTTCTTGATTAAATGCTCTGAATTAGAGAAATACTAATATGATTTAAAAGTTATTAAATTAAAGTAGACCTCCTGGGTTATAAATCAGACTTCAGTAGTCCTAGGTTAAATTTGTTTATCTAAGCTGAATTTCAGCATTCTATTTTAGAAGAAAATATCAACAGTTATATATTAAATATATAACATATTAACAAAATTTACTTATAAAGATCTTAATCATATAAGAATTAAACATGTAGTGTGTAAGCTAGAATAGCATAAAGTGGTGGTAAGTAGAAAGAGTAAGTGGGAGTGTTAACTAACTTGGAGATCGGCGAGGAGCATGGCGACGGACAAGGCCTTGGAGAGAGGGGAGCGGCCATCGGGAGAGAGAGGGGAAGCTTGGAGGATGGGGATGGAGAGTTTGAGGCACTTGAACAGAATACGAGAGGAGCTCGTCGATAACACGTTCATTCTCTCCGTCAACTCGTTGAACGCTCCCACCAGCTCCATCACCATCTTCCCCCCCTCCGATACCTCCACGGCGCAGGCCTTCGGACCCCACCACCGCGCCCCGCCGTCGCTTCCTCTCTGGCGCCGGAACACCACGGCGAGCAAGTGAGCGGGAGGAAGGGAAACGGTGCGTTTGGAAAGGGAGTGACGAATGGGGGAATGGAGAGCCACGAACTGTAATGACTCCATTCAATTCACCTTTCTTTCTCTCTCTCTCTTCTCCACCACGATGACCACGCCAACAACAACAACATTTGTGGTTGGGTCGTTACCCTTCATTCAAATTAATATTTTATTTAAAATAATAATTGAGAAATATACCTTTTCAAAATAAAACTTTATTAGGTTAAATGGATCATCTTTACCACTAAAAAAGAGATTGTTTTAATACTTCTTTTTATTACATATTTGCGTACGTTTACACAGTAACAAAAAAAAATATACTTACAAATATTGATATATCTATTATTTTAATAAAAATTTATCTAAATATAAAGAGTAAAATTGTAATAAAATAAATATAAAAATAATTTAATTATTAAAATCATATAATAAAACAATTTTAATATCATTATGAATATTTTCTTGTAAACTATTAAAATTATAAATTTAGTGAAAAAAATAAGAATATTTTTATTAATTGTTATCAACTATAAATTGCATATTTTACATTTTATGTTTTGATAAATATATTCTGTTATATTAATTGATACAGTAATTATTTTTCATTGTATCAAATGTTCTAATAATAATCATACAAAATATGGACGCATGCAATATTTTTACTAGTATGAGTATGATGCTTATTTGATATAATTCAAATTTATATTTAATAACAATTTTGATAATAATTTTTTATAATTCTAATTTTAAATAAACTAATATTTTAATGATATAATTTTTTAAAATTATTTTCAAATATTAACTTCAATATAAAGCTAAATATGAGAAAAGATCAATGAAATAGACAAAAGAAAAAAAAATGTATTTCTGCTAAAGAAAACTATTTTTAAAAAGGTGTTCTTGTTAAATATCAATCAAAACACTTAATTCAAAACTAAAAGAAAGGAAGTAGTTCATGTTTTTCTATATTTTTTAAAAATAATCAAGGCTAATACAAGTTGAGTAACAAAAAGTGGGTGAGGTGAGTGTGAAGGGTAAAAATATTACCGTGAGTTTTTTTTTTTTTTTATCAATGTGTAATGAAAATAACTCAAACAAACTTTTCCACGATGTTTATCATAAACACAAAGAAAACGGTAACAAGAGTATAAAAAAAATACAGAAAATAAACATAATTCAATTGAAATGTTAATGAATTTCCACATGTGTTTATGACACAAATTCTAGAACTACAACTTGAAGTTACTCTCTTATTGAACTTTTGTCCAACTAACAATCTTATGTTATAAAGTTAAATACAAATTCCTATTTAGACGATCATTAACTCTTAAACGATCATCAATATTTTTAATTTATAAAAAACATTAATATAAATAAGTTTGATATTAATTACAAACTAATATATTATGTTATGTTATTACATATTGAATGTTTTTTCTGTCACTAATTATTACAAACTTACAACCAACACCAAGAACGTGAAAGTAATTTATCAATGACATTCTAAAAGCTAAATATGATCAATGTATAATTATTGTACTCTTAAATCCACATAATTTATAAGAACACTGTGATTATATTCGATAACTTGACAATTTGTCATTGCATCATAACTTGGTTGGACCTATTAATATTAACTTCAACTTAAAAAGACATATCAAAGATCAAAATATTATTTATAAGTTGATTTCTAATAAAGTTTATGACATAACAATGAATTTTTGGAGTTGTCTATCCAATATAATTATATATACTAGACATTTTTCTATGATATGGTGAAAATATCATGTTATTTGATCATTTTCAAACCCACCAAAGAATTTCCAAGAAGTGAGATTGGTTTTTATTAATAAAATATTAATTAACAAGGAGTGTCTATCAATATTTACTAACAAAAACTCGTATTAAAAAATTTATACGAACCCACAATTCTTCTAAGTGATAACATTATGTTTAAACGTAAAAAATAGCTTCAAATAAATAAATAAAAGTCTCATACATAAAAGGTGAGGTATAAGATGTCAAAAACATCTGTTGTCATAAATGGATAACACTAAGTGAAAAATATGTTACACGTAATATTAAATTTTGTTCCTAGACCTTAAGTTTTTTTCATATCTTTTCTTTTTATATCTTTTCCAAAATAAAGTTTAAAAGCGTGTTTGGTATTTTATTTATAAGTTACGTGATAATTATTTTCCTTCCCAATCACAATATCATCCCTAAAAATATTTCAAAGGGATGCAAGTGTTATTAGTATTAAAGATATGTATTGGTTAACAAGTGCATAAAGATTCTAACTATTTCATAGAATCTATAATATACATATTTGATTTCTCATACTATAATTCATTTTTACCGAACTAATTTATACATGAATGGACACTATCACTTAAATCCATGACTTTTTGGTAGATTAAAATGGTTTTTTTACGAAAATGGTGCACTTTTTTTTAGATTTACCGAAATAGGTAAAAGTAGAAAAAATTACATGAATGGACAATTCTTTGTCAAAGTTACCAATGGTGTAGTCAATATCAATTAAATTCATTAATCCACCTACTTTTCTTCTTTTAATTAGAGTTTTCAATCGGATTGACAATTTCAGTTTAATAAAATTGTACACTAGATTGACAACTTAGGTATATTTTATCTCAATTGAAGTTTCCAATTTTGTTGGCAAGTTTAGTTGATTTTTTTAAATAATTAATATTTTTTAAAATTAAAAGATGTATATAATAATAATTTAAAAATTATTTAAAATGACATGAAGTGAATAAGAATAAGAATATTGAGAAAATTTGTATTTTTATAAATAATTAATATTAAAAAATTAAACTAAATTTTGTTTTCACAAAAAACAAAGTTACCTAAAATTAAGTTGGATTTAAAATAGGTTGTGATATTTAATACTTTTTAAATATTATTAAAATTAAAAATATTTTTGTTGTTTTTAAAAAAATTGAAATTATGTTCGTGAAGTAATGTTTATAGAAATTTAGGAAAAGTTGTCATCTATGAGAAGTTGTGCCACATGATGGTCTTCTTTGTTGTCTTTGTGGTCGTTCTTGTGATTGTTGTTCGGATGGAAGGGTAGGAGGGGGCGGAGGTGGAATGTCATCGTCAGTGCCTTTGATTTCATTGTCATCACTCGGATTTTCGGACACTTGTGAAGGCATTGTTGGTAGATAATACTACATAGATGACATTGGATTGTAGGCAGATGGGGGGGTCATGCATGGTAGAGGTTGCAAAGGGATTTGACGGGCCAACAAAAAATTGTTGTTGAGATGGAAATGTGGAGTAGTTGAAAGGTGGTTGATGGAATGATGATTGGAATGACATGTGACATTGATCCCTATATCCGAACAATTGGGTCGGTTGAACACCTGGTGGACGAAAAGATTGTTGTTCAAATTATTGAACTTGAGAAGAAGACCTGACATGAAGTTGATAGTGAGGTTGTGTAGTCTCCTGTGGCATATCATACTGTTTTGAAAATATGTGTTAATTTTGGATGAATGAATGAAGAATAATAAATAATTTTGTAATTAAACTTACATCGTCATTGGACGATGAGTGTAAAGGCGTGATGTAGCGAATAATTGGTTGGTGTACCATTGCATGTATGTTGAGTTGTCATGCAAATGGTCATTTTCGTTAAACTGATTTTCGTGAATTAGATGATTATGACGGTCATTCCACATAGTTATCCATGCGACATGATATTGTGGTCAGTATCGATCAGTTCGTCCTCTCATATTCTCTTTGTGAAGTTGATCAAGGTTGAATGGGTCACTTGGAATACTCTGTCGAAACCAAATTGACGCATAACCCTATCAACCCGATGAAATTCAACAGTTGCAAAACATATGAGAGGAACTACAACCCATGCAGTTGGGGAAACCTCAATAGTGATCAAGCGCCTAACATAATCCACTCGATATGGAGTCCAAAGAAACTATAAATAAATGTTTGAAACATCAATAATATGAAATATTCAGTTAAAATGATATGTTAGTTTATATATTAGTCACAACCTCTTTAGCTTTAATGCCATCAAACGTTGCTCGAATTTGTGGAACAGTGGTTCCTCCCTATGCGTCTTATGCATCCTCCGAGTCCACCTAACTTAAGCAAAGGAATATTAATAACTTTGTTTTCTTATCTCGAAAATTAATACAAAAATAACATACCTTTTCCCGAGTGGGAAACCAACTCCTTGTTGAACTTCTTCATCGATCAATGGTTGAAGTTGTGGAGAAATGCATGCTAGGCGTTCCCACGCCCAACACAGTAAAAAGCAGCGTGCAACCTCCAATATTATCTTGATTAAAGTCTATTATGTGATCGAGCGCACGATACAGAGAAGCTAATACAACTGACCCCCAACTATAATTCTTGACGTTGTTCAAGTCAGCCAACAGTAGTAGATACATTAAATGTACCTTACTACTTGAAGAATCAAGCATCAATAGACTCCCAATAAGTGTTAATATGTGGGCTCAAGCATGTTGAGCAATAACATCATCGGTTGCATTATGTGCAAGTTCCTGAAAAGTGTTGTTAAGTCAAGACAACTTAATTGCATTTGGTTTTACCGTTGTTGAGGGTGGTATAAATCCGAGCAACTGCTCTCAGAAGATACTAAATCACCTCTAGTAATTCTGGTGACAGCCTGTCCATCAATAGGTAAACCCAATATTAATTCCACATCTTCCAAAGTAACAGTTGTTTCACCGAGAGGAAAGTGAAATGTATGAGTCTGTATTCTCCATCTTTCCACTAATGTTGTAATTAGTACGTGGTTGAAGTCAATGTGCTTAAATTTTAACAAATGTCCAAAACCAGAATAACTGTTTGGCTTGTTGGTCAAGTATATCCTCATGCTTTAGTACCCAACTTGCATGTCTTCTGGGTCTCAATAGTCTTTCATTACCTTCCCATACGTATTTAGTAACATGTTTTTCTTGGAGTCACAATACAAACATATTCACGGGAAGACAATGAGATGCCATAAAATTATAATAAAATGATTCCTAAAAAATATAACCAATTTTTAGAGTACCTTTATAGATAATTCTTATTAAAAATGATATTATCAATAAACATTAATTTTCTTAAATTAAAGATAAGAAAAAGATATTTACATATACTAATTAAAAAGTATTGAATACAACATATTAAAGAATACTGAAATAACATATTATAAAATAATTATTAAAAGTAATAAATTATGTACGAACAATAAAAATATATTTTTAGCAATTGTTTGTCAATATTTGAATTGTTAGACGATTTTTTCTTTCTCCATTATTGAACCGAAGGAGAAAAAAAATTAAGGGATTTGATATCAATTAATTATATTAACTTGCCTTTTTTTTATAAGTTGATACTGATTAAATTTCATGTTTTAAATTATCATTTTTAAATTCCTTTAACAGAATAATATATCTCTCACACATTAATATGAATTTTGTCTTTGACTTTTATTTTAATTTTTGTTATTTTCTACCAATTCGCATGACTTATCAATAAACATTAATTTTCTTAAATTAAAGATAAGAAAAAGATATTTACATATACTAATTAAAGAATACTGAATATAACATATTAAATAATTTTATTCATTTAAAATATAAGTATTAAATATGTTTGTGTGTGGATAACATATTAAAATATAAGTATTCAAATAAAAGTATTAAAATATAACATATAGTACATGTGCGTCTTTTCTGATTTCATTCATTCAACCATATTCATTTTAATATTCGAAATTAAAGTTTCTACATTTTAATATTCAAAATTAAAGTTTCTGCGTGGATAACTTGTGGCCACCTTCTACTTTGGCTTTTTTGTGTTAGGTCAAGAACTAGGTCTCTTCTGCCATTGACTATATCCCACTAAATGGAGAATAATTCATTTATATCTCTGTCTCTATTCCATCGTCAGAGATTTTTATTCTACTCCTTACTATTTATAAAATACTCATACTGATACTCATACTCTATTCTTTAAACTTAATAATCAGCTATAATGGAAGACATTGTATGAAAATAAAAAATATTAGTTGAATTTTGTTAATGTTTTTAAAACAGATTTCAAGTAGTTAATTTTGTTTACAAATTTAAAGATATTAGTACATTAGAACTAAATTATTATAACTAAATTATTTTACATGTACATATAGAACTAAATTTTAGTCAAAACCAAGATAAAATATTAGAGAGAACTTACCTTTGTGATTGAATGTCACACCTAAGCACTTTGGAACAATGGCAAAGCTGGAGAGTGTTTTGCGTAGGAGACAAACTCTATTAAATAGAGTTGCTTGTGAGTTTGAATAAATGAAAGTTTGAATTCAAACTTCATTTCCAAAAAGAATCTCTGTCATGAAAAAAGAATCTCTGCCATGAAAACTATAGCCATGTGAACATAAAGCTGGAGAGAAAATAAAGCATTGTTGGGCGATGCACGAAATTGCAATTGAAGTTGCCAATGGTGTATGAACTTTTTCATTTGGTGCTTATGCAAAGTTGCCAACCATGAAGGCAACTTTCAATATAAGTTGTCAATGGTGAATGTAACTTCTTCCAAAGTTGCCAATGGTGAAGTCAACTTCTTTGTTATCAAATTGGAAAAAAAAATTAAACAAAGTGTAGTGTGGAGTGATGACTTTCTGTCACAAGTACCTGAGGACTTGGCTTATGAATAAAAATTTCAAAAATTATGTTAAAATTATATTGAACTCATACATAACATTTGTTATATAATGAAACAACAATGCAACCCTGTAGCCTTGCACTCCCTTCTTTGTTTTGCACTTTTTCTTGTCTTAATTCCTGCATCCAAGTAAAAAAAATTGAGGACAAGGTTTGTGAGATATATTATTTTCTCCTTCTAGTATAAAGTTCAAAGAAAGTTGTAAAGGTAATATAAATTTTCCGTAACATTCTTGGTTATCATGTTTTTTAAAAATGCAGATGGACACGTGGAATGTCGGTGGAACGTCACTAAGCCAGCATGAAGAACCAATAATTAGAGACATCGTGGATGACATAAGTGAAGATGGAGATAACTACGACTTTGATTTGGATGATGAAGATCAGTTCAACAGATTTTCACACTATATTCCGTCTAGCAGTCAATCCGGACATAACATTGACTGCAACCTCAATGAACACATGTCTTTCATGTCAAAGGAGGCGATATTGAATGCCATAAAACGATACCACATAGACAAGAGGTACAAATTTGTTGTCGTGGAATCAAAGCCAGACAAATATGTGGCTCAGTGCATACATCATGATGGAGGGTGCGAATGGAGATTACATGCATCTTTTAGTAAAATCTGAAGTCAATGGGAGATAAAAAAAATTGATGCATAACATAGTTGTTTGTCAACAAATCTTACGGCAGACCATGTTAATTTGGATTCAACCCATATTGCGTCCATGATGCTGACTTTAGTAAAAGCAAACCCTTCCGTCCCAATTAAAAACTTAATTGCAAAAATAAAAAATTTGCATGGCTATACTATCACGTATAGAAAAGATTGGTTGGGAAAACAAAAAGCTCTAGCTTTGGCATTTGGCGATTGGGAACAGTCCTACAATGATCTTCCTAGATGGTTGGAAGCAGTAAAAGAAAGCAATCCGGGGACAATTGTGCAGTATATTGTTTCTCCTTGTATGGTTGATGGTGTTCAAGAAAATTCTTGTTACACGTTGGATCGTGTGTTTTGGTCTTTCAAGCCTTGTATCGATGGTTTCAATTTTTGCAAGCCCATTGTACAAGTTGATGGGACATTTCTAACCGGAAGATACCATGGAACATTGTT
>Ga0123342_1009088_pt1 | contig 12105 bp, 14 predicted proteins | sample Turbeawhitnodule_FD_89960 | JGI IMG/M metagenome (GOLD analysis project Ga0123342, IMG submission 89960) | Root nodule microbial communities of legume samples collected from Mexico - Turtle bean Mexico white nodule | ecosystem: Host-associated > Plants > Roots > Nodule | place: Mexico: Nepantla... | reverse complement strand
CACACTTATCATGCACCTACAAGATCAACACCACTCTTAGGAGGATCTTGCTCACTCTCATTCATTGCTTCCGCCCCATACTCTACATTGATTCAAGAAGAACTTCATGAAAATGCCATCACACTGTATATATCCATACTGTCTGAGTACACGTTTAGGCAAATGCATCTGCCTACAAGCCCTCAATCGAATGTACCCTGAAAATAATGAAATCCACTCAAAAGGACGCACCGCACTATGCTCTTCATAGGGCATCCATGGAACAACACCTATACAAAGGCTATCTAATTGCATCCGAACAAATGCAAGTGTGGACAACCTACTCCCGACCACATATTTCATACACCGCGGCTCATCCTCAACATAGTCATCCCGAAGCTGTCAGTGCCTAATACTCGGAAAGTGCTCGTATATCCACGATGCCAATAACGTGACATACCCAGCTAACTGTCTAGTATTTGCATAGGAACCATCTCCCAAACTGCTCATACATGTGGGTCAAAGCAGCTGCTGCCCACGAGTATCCTCCGGTGTGCCTTAAATCTACAAATAATCCCAAGTAGGATACACTAACCGACGTAACACTCTTATATGAAAGATGGTGCAACCTACTAGGTGTAACAAATATGTCCGTGCAACCTACTAGGTGTAACAAATATGCTCGTGCAACCACAGTCCATTGTCTCCTGGTACATGCGTCCTCATACATCTCCCTCAACCAGCTTAGACGCACATGTCCACCCTGACAATGACGAGTCTCAGCAGCTGCTACTCCCTGTTCTACACGAAGTGAATCAACAAGCAAATCGATCGCCGCAGCTGCATCCAAGCTCGGGTACGTGTAAAATTGTCCGATAATTGGGAGGTGCAACAAATTCGACACATCATTCAATGTGATGGTCAACTCACCTATAGGAAGATGAAAAGAATTTATCTTTGGGTGCCACCTTTCTACAAAGGCACACAACAATCCTTTGTCTATCGTGTCATAGCTTGCCCCAATAAGTCCAACTAAATTTGACAACTCCACTGCAGGTAGTATCCGAGGATGAGAAGCACCCATCTTATTCATTTTTCGGCCATGAGACACCAATTTTAACTCTTCTCGATCCTAATTTAACCAACCAAAATCATATAAAATATACAATTTAATGAACGAAAATCATATCAAATTAACAGTGAACAAGTATCATAATACAACATATTTACTTACCACACCATTCCATAATTGCATGGCCACATGGTCTTCATAACCTGTCAACAATGTCCCATCTCGTGGACCTCCAGGATAACCTTCACCTTCTACTTTAGGTGGGTCTTCATCCTCCACCTCCATTTGGGGTTCAGCTTCTCCAGGTTCAACATGTTCTGCATCTTCATGTTCTTCATCTTCATTAACATGTCTTTTTCTTCTTCTAACAGAGGTTGTGGGACGTAGACGATCACCTTGTGAACCTCCTCCCCTTGTCTTCACCATTTCTGTTCAATTACACCATTCAAGTTAAACCAAATTACAAACTAATGAATAAGATGTTGAACCAATACAAACACAAAACAACAAATATAAAATTCTATTGAAACCAAAAGAGATAAAAAAAAGCATTGTATCATATATTCAAATCTTTTTGTAAGAGCTTAACCAAAAATAGTAATGGTGTAGGATGTTGCATTTGATATGATCCAATTAAATAAAATGCATTTTTGGAATAGATTGGATGTTCGAGTTGTATACATTCATATTATATTGTAGCTTCCATCATATTTAAATCGTAACATCCATCATATTTATATCCCACTAGAACACTTACATTCGAAGATAGAAAAAAATCTCAGGATGAAGTTATATATGTTGAAGAATGGATGACCATAAAAACACAAATCTGGATCCACAAATTCGGAACCTTCCTGGATCCACAAATTTAGAACCTTCCCAAATCCACAAATTCGAAACCTTCTCGGATCCACAAATTCGAAACCTTTTCAGAACCACAAATCTGGGATTTTACCGCAACCATAAACTCGGGATTCTACCGGATTCTATAATCTGGAATGTAAGGTAGCACTTACGGAAACAAAAATCCATAAAAAAGACGGATGTGCAAATCCGAAAGCAAAGAAATTTACTTACCTTTATCAAGAGCACTCTAAATCACCAACAAAAAATGTGTGAGATTGAAAGGAGAATGATTTGGAGGTGTCGCTGCTGCAAGCCACGGCTGCGAAATCTGAGAGAAACCTTGCCTGCGCCTCTTTAGGGTTTTTTTAGGTTAAGGATATTTTTGAAAATTTTAAAACTAATAAGGGCGATTTAGTCTTTGCATAAGAGTGTGTGGGTGCAGGAAGAAAAAGCCTAAGTATTTACCTTCTTAAACTAATCGGGCCAGAATAATATGCAATAAGTGCTCGGGTCGGGCCTCGAGCACGTCTGACCAGTACATAACACCCTAGCCTCGAGCCGAGCAGGGCGAGGCGAAGAGGTTTAATTGTATAGTAGATATGTTACCAGATTAGCCTGACCTCATGGTTCCGCTAAACACAATATGTTGAAGATAATGTCACCGAGTTAGTCCAACCTTAGGATTCGACTAAACGATGTGTATAGTAGATACATTACTAGATTAACCCGACCTTAGGGTTCAGCTAAACGATGTGTATAGTAGATACGTTACCGGATTAGCCTGACATTTTGGTTCCGCTAAAACGATATGTTGAAGACGACACCATCGAGTTAGTCCAACCTTAGGGTTCGACTAAACGATGTGTATAACATATTTTCTGAAAAACATTTATTCAAGGGCGACCTCGTTAAAAAAACCCCTTTAGGGGAAAAAGAGTGTCGCCAAAGGAAAACAGGAAACATAAAGTGTCTGAAAAACATTATAAATAATTTTCTTAACTGAAATAGAACTTGAGGATTGTCGCATTCCACGTTTGTGGGATGGTTCTACCGTCTAGAGTTTCCAGCTGATAAACTTCGTTGCCGAGCATTTCAGTTACTCGATATGGGCCGACAATTTATTCTCAATTTGATAGAGGTGGGCTTTTCGTAGTACCAAGTTGGAAACCCTAAATTGTTGAGGTTTTATTTTGGTTTTGTACCTCAATTTCACCCTTCTTTTTAGTGCTTCTGAGTGTAGGTGTGCGCGGTCGTGAACTTCTTCAAGCAAATCTAGATTTGTCCTTATCCCCTTGTTAGATTCCTCGGGAATGAAGTTTTGGAATCTCGGGGATTTCTCTAACACTTCTACTAGTATCATGGTGTCTGACCCACACACCAAATTAAAAGGTGTTTCTGTCGTTGTAGACTAGGGAGTGGTGTGATACGACCACAATATTCTGGGGATTTCTTCTGACCAACCCCCTTTTTCCTTTTCAAGCCTTCTCTTCAGACCCTTTAACAGAACTCTATTGGCCGACTCAGCCTGGTCATTAGTTTGGGGATGTTCAACTAAGGCAAAGATTTGCTTGATCCCTAATTCTGTGCATAGGTTCCCGAGTTGCCGACTTGTGAATTGGGTTTCATTGTCTGATACCAAGTTTCTGGGAACTCCAAATCGGCATACAACATTCTTCCATACAAAATGATGGATTTTGTGGGTGGTTTATCTGGGCAACCGACTCAATTTCAATCCACTTGGTGAAATATTCTATTGCGACGATGAGATACTTCATTTGGTGTAAGGCTAAAAGGAATGGACCCAAAATATCAATTCCCCAAGTATGTAAAGGCCATGGAATGGAGATAGAACGTAGCTCTTCTAGGGGCACATGTCTCTAGTCAGCATGTTTTTGACATTGTTCACATGTTTTAACATATTTCATGCAATCCTTCTTCATCGCCGACCAATAATACCCTGCTCGGATGGCTTTTAAAGAGAGAGCTCGTTTGTCGATGTGATTGTCACAAATGCCTTCGTGTAGTTCAGACATTATATGTATGCATTGATCTCCACTTATGCAGGTGAGGAGCAGATGAGTATAACCATATCAGAGGAGGTGACCATCCACCAAGGTGTACCAACTTGCGTTCTTCTTGACAATCTTGGCCTTCGTGGGCTCATAAGGGAGTAGTTCATCAGCAAGATACCGAATATATGGTGTTAGCCAAGTCTCTGATGAGTCGATCTACATGATCTTGAAGTTTTTGTCCTCGGGTGGCTCTCGGATGGTCATCCTTGGAGACCTCAAGGTCTCCTGGATCACAGATCGGTGTCGTCCCCCTCTCCCCGAGCTGGCCAATTTGGACAACAAGTTCGTTCGATAATTTTGTTCTTTGGGGACATGAACAAGGTCAAAAGTAAAGAAAGCAATTCTTAAAATCTTAACATACCCGAGGTACGAGGCTAACTATGGATCTTTAGCTTGATACTCGTCGAAAACCTGCCCTGTTATAAGTAGTGAATCGCTCTTTACTAGCAAGCAATAAGCTCTCAGTTCCTTTGCCAACAGCATTCCTACTATTAGGGCCTCATATTCCGCTTAGTTATTGTTCACCTTAAATGCAAACTTAAGAGACTACTCAATTAGGACACCCTTTGGTCCTTCCAAATGATGTTAGCTCCGCTTCCTTGTATATTGGAGGACCGATCAATGAAGAGGATCCACAGGAAATCATCTGAATCGGGCTTGGAGCCTTTGGGTGCGAGCTCCGTCATGAAGTCTGCGTATACCTGACCCTTGATCGGTCCACGTGGCTCATAGTGCATGTCAAACTATGATAACTCTATGGTCCAGCGCACCATCCTTCCTACAATATCAGGCTTATGAAAGACCTTCCGAATAGGTAGGTTGGTCATTACCACCACGATAAAACTCTAGAAGTACGCAGTTGTCAGGCTGTAAAAACTATAGCGGAAGCCGCTTTTTCGATAGTCTTGTATTGAATCTTCGCACCATACAATACTTTACTTATAAGTAAATTGGCCTATGTCCCTTCTCTTCCTTTTGCAAAATAACTGAGCTTATAGGTCGGTCGGTAATTGAGAAGTACAAACGGATAGAAAGTCTTGGGGTAGGCTTGCTAAGTGTTGGTGGATTAGCCAAGTATTCTTATAACTTTATGAAAGCCTCTTCGCACTTGTCGGTCCAGATGAAACGATTGCTCTTCTTGAGGTATTGGAAGTAAGGATACCTCTTATCGCCACTAGCCGATAGAAAACGTGATAGGGCGGCCTTGCGCCTGGTTAATCTTTGTACTTCTTTTACGTTAGTTGGGCTTCTCATCTCTATGATCGCTACAAATTTGTCAGGATTTGCCTCAATTCCTCTCTCAGTTAGTAGGAAATTGAGGAACTTCCCCACCTGTACACTGAAAACACATTTGTCGGGGTTGAGCTTTAAGTTATGTCTCACTATAGTGGCAAATAACTCTTCTAGATCGAATACATGCCCGTCCGCCTTCACCGAGGTGAGCACCATGTCATCCACATACGCTTAGATATTCCGACCAAGCATTGCCAGTAGAATTCGGCCCATGAGCCTCTGATAGGTTGTCCCTACATTCTTCAATTCAAAGGGCATGACCTTGTAACAGTAACTGGCTGCTTCGACCATAAAAGCCATTTCATTCTCATCCTTTAGATGCATTCGAATTTGGTTGTATCCGGATAAGGCGTTCAAAAAGCTTAGTAGGCCACAACCCGAGGTGTTATCTACCAAGTAGTCTATGTTCGGTAGGGAGTAGGGATCCTTGGAGCAGGCTTTATTGAGATTAGTGAAGTCGACACACATTCTCCACTTTCCACTTGCCTTCCTTACCATAACAACATTCGCTAACCACTCGGGGTATTAGATTTCCCTTATGTGGCCAGTTATGAGAAGTTTTTGAGTCTCTACTCACATGGCGAGGCGCTTTTCCTCATTGAATTTCCTTCGCTACTGGATTTTGGGTTTGGCTTCTCGTCCATGGTGAGACAGTGGCTTAAAAAATCTAGGTCAATCCCCAACATGTCAGCGGACGACCATGCGAATGCATTCATGTTTTTTGAAAAGACTTCGACAATTTTATCCTTTAGTTCCTTGCAAAGTGAAGCTCTGGGCTTGAATTTTTTACCGTTTACCTCTAATTCCCAAACTTCCCCAGCAGGTCCGGGTTGCCTTTCTTCGTGGGGGTCGGCCTCTACTTCCAAAATTGGTCCTCCCATTTGGGTGATAATTGTGTAGGTGCCCTTACGGTTTCTCAGACTGTTCTCGTAACACTTGCAAGCCATTTTTTGATGTACTTTCATTGTTATTATCTTTCCTTCGGGTGAGGGAAACTTCATCTTCATATGGGAGGTTGAGGCTACCGCGCCCAACCTATTTAATGAAGGTTTCCCTAAAAGCAAGTTATAAGCAGAGGGGGTATTAACAACGATGTACTTTACCATGATTGTCCTTGTTGTGTTTTCGTTAGAGAAGGTTGTCCTCAACTCGACATACCCTCGTACTTCCACCTAGTCCCCTACGAAACCAACAAGGCAATCGTTGTAAGGCCTCAACTAATCGGGGGATATTTGTAAGCCCTCAAACGTTTCCCAGAACATTACGTCGGTCGAGCTTCCTTGATCAATGAGGACTTTATGTACATTCCGTCCTATAGTGATGATTGATATCACCACAAGGTCATCTTCATGGGGGAACACGTCTTTCGAGTCAGTCGATGTGAAACAGAGGGAGGGAGCTGAGGATTGTTCGGGCTTCTTTGTGTCCTGGGACATCATAGCTTGGGAATAGCATTTTCGGTTGGACGTCGAGCTGCCTCTTTCAGAGAAAACTCCTGCGATGGTATTCAGATCACCAAGAACCGAAGCTTCATGGCTTTTTTCTTGGGGTGCAGCTTCCCCATTTGGTTCCTCTAGACCATTCTCGATGTACTTAGTTAAGAACCCCTCTTTGACCAGTTTTGAGAGTTGATAAGTTAGGGTTAGGCATCGTTCAACATTATGACGTTGTGCCCTGTGGAACTCACACCAGTCATCTTTTCGTGATCCCAACAATCGATCTGTTTTATTTGGAAAATGTAGCTTATCTACCACGTCGTCCTTGGCTATAAATACCTTGTAGGACACTCAGAACCTCGGTTTGAGTATATTTTCTTCGTTAATCTGACTCTTTGTCTCGTCCTTTTTTGCGATGTACGGGACATACCTCTGGTTAGACACGTCTGCTCTCTTCGAGGGGCGTTCACCCTCACTCTCTTTGTACCTCGACTACTTTGATTGCGAACCGTCATTCTTCTTGAGTATGGCTTCTTCTGCCTCGATATGGGCTGCTGCTTGTTCCCTCGGATAACGAGTCTGACCTGTTTTCGATTAACGAGTCACAAAAAGGCCTCGTTGCCATCCATTTGACGAAAGTGGCGACCACCATTTCCTCATTTGGAGTTTGAAGTCTTACCGAGACTGGGCATAAACAGTTTAGGTAATCCTTGAGCAACTCTCCTTGCCTTTGTCTGACATCAAAGAGATCGGGCAATCGTGGGGGGGCACCTTTATTAACTAAGAACTGCTCCTTGAATATCCTAGAGAACTATGAGAAAGAGGTGATATGATCATTAGGGATCCCATTGAACCATTGAAGAGCGGTTCCTGTAAACATGCCCATGAGCATCTTACATCGGATGGCGTCTGACCCACCCAAGATGATCATTATAGCCCTAAATGCTTTTAGGTGGCTCTATGAATCTTCCATGCCAGAAAAGGGGTCATCTTAGGTGTGATGTAGTAGGGCAATATTGATTTTTCGATGATTTGTTGCGAGAATGGTTTGAGGTCATCCCTTGAGGATATGTACGGGGAACGTGCCCGAACGTGACGTCGACCATGTTTGTTAATGTTTCTCCGCAATTCCTCGTTGGCTTTGCATAACTCCTCGTTGGCTTGGGCGTGCTCTTCCATGGTTCTCTTAAAGGGCTCTATTTCCTCCATGAGACACGCTTGACTGAGTTGCATTTCCTTTCGTAGACGATCTTGATAAGCTCAAGCTTCTTCTTGTAGCCGCTCTTGCTTGGTTCGGGCTTCTTCCCGAATTCGCTCCTGCTTCGTTGATATTCTTCATTTTCCTGTTGGAGAACCCTCATGGTCTCCATTATTTGTTGCAAAGTTAGGACCTCGTCACCTTTAGGTACTTGCACTTCTTGTCTAGTGTTCCTTATTGTGTCAAGTTACTCGGTGTTTTGTGTTTGGGCTTTTAAAGAATTAGTGGGAATTTGTGTTGTAATGCCTTTTACTAGTGAGCTACAATAGGACATCGACATAACCATTCGTCATTCTCGACGCATGAGTTATGGCAAATTTGTCAAAGTGTTTAATCTTTGTAGTATGTATCTCCTACCCCACGGTGGACGCCAAATGTTCTCGCTGGCTGACCTGGATCGGGTCTTGAAGGTGGATCCTAGGCCTTCCTTTTTTCTTGCTGCTTTGAGATGCTTAAAATTTGCAGTGAGGGGAGCTCCACCTGTTAATAAGACTCTGACGATCAAGTCAGTGAGAGCATATAGATATGAGTATAGTGTATAGTTTATGGAATAACACTTACCTTTGTTCAAGGTCTCAAGGCCCTTTTATAATACTTGTAGATCCTCTTTTTAGGAGTTAACAACCATAAATATATTCTGTTAATATAAAATTTTTAGGCAGAGCATTATCTCTAATAGTTTATTTTCATCGAATTTAAAGTAAATATCCATGTCTAACTGATTCAGTTATTTATTTCGTTGTTTTAATATATTTTTCTAGCCATTTGAGTCGACTTCTTAACAAATAATTGGACATGTTATTGTTTTGGGCTGCCTTAAGTATTTACCTTCTTAAACTAATCGGGCCAAAAAAATATGCATAAATGCTTGGATCGGACCCCGAACACGTGTAAGTTGTATTTGTCCTTAATTTTATATATATGCAAAAATTCAATGAACCACAAAACCTTGTTGTAACATGTTACAATGTAAAGTAGAAGAAAAAAATAGAAAGACATAACATGTATTTGACAAATATTCTAAAAAGAAAAGCATAAAAAACAAGTCTTCTCATAGCTTTAGGTTGTGTTTGAATTTGGGAATGAATGTGTGAGAATTTGAAAGAGTAAATGTGTGAGAATATGGGAGAAAAGTGTGAAGAAAATAAGATTGTTTGGATTGGGATATGTTAGACTTGATTGTTAGAAAACAATTATTGAAGTTTGTGAGTGATGGTATGGGGTGTAAGGGATTTAATTTTTTAAAATATTACAAATGTAAATTTACAAATTTAACTTTGTCTTTAAAAATAATTAAAAAAATAAAATAAGAGGTATTTTTTTGTGTAGATTTTAGTTAATTAAAATTTTGTACATTATTTTTGGTACCATTGAATAATTGTAAAATTTTGATATTCATAATTGTAAAAACATTTACAAATATGTAAAAAATATGATAAATTTTAATAAATTAAAACAAAATTATATCTAAAGTATAAACGTACAAAATTTAATTAATAAAAATATAAAATTACAATTTTATTATTTTCATAAAAAATAATTAAAATTAAATAGATACTATTTATTTATATATAAAATCTATCGAGACTAAAATATAGTTTCTACAAATATTTTAATTAAAAAATATAAATTATTTAAGATTATTGATATATACAAAGTTATTAAATATTTATAATTATAAAAAGTTTCATCAACAAATACTTATTACGTTAAATATAAATAATTTTTATATTTATTTTTTAAATTAATTATACTCGCTAGATATACTCGGGTCCTCGACCCAAGTACTTAAGCGTCGTAAGCTTGGTTAGATAAAGTTACACCTAGCTCGGTCTGGGGCAGGTATGGGTCCAATGACACGTTACGAGGTCGGTCTAGACGTTTGGTTACCTATGCGTAAAAGATAATTAAAATAAAAATAACATAAGGAATAATTGAATTAGTTAAAGTGTATATATTTTTTAAATACAAATAAAAGCTATTAGGAATGATGTGACATAACACCTGAAAATAAATATGCACGTTAACATAATGTTTTACCATTGAAATTATATTCTTGTTGTTGAGATTATATTCTTGTTGTTGAAATAATATTCTGGTTGATGAAAATCGTTGAATGAATGTCATAAAAGGAGTTTAAGACCCCAGGTAAAGGTACGCTATTTTCTAAATACTTTAGACTGAAACAAATTTTATAGTTTGAATGCTCTCATTGACTTGATCGGCAGAGTGTGATTAAATGGTAGAGACCCCTTCTGTCACGAAGTAACAACATTTTGGAACATCCATTGAAGACAAATCAAGCGAAGCTCACCATCTAGTCCGACCGAGGTCAACTAGCGAAAACATTAATATTATTATTATATAAATTTATTTTTATTAAAAATAATTATATTTATTTTTTATATTATAATTATAATTTTATTATTGATATTTATACTTACCACACCATCACTAACAAAACCACATCACACCAGCTACTAACTAGACCATCACCACCAACTACTAACCAGACAACCACCACTAGCTACTAACCAAATTACCACTAACATCTAACCTTACTCCACAATTAAATCATAATCAATTATCACTTCAAAAAAAAGTCATAATCGATGTTGGAACTGGATACGAGCAGAAGCCTTCAGGCTCACCTTATGGCAGAGATTGAGGTCTCTCGAATAACTACGGAGGAGCATGCACAAGCCAATTTGGAGTTGCGCAAGATCAACGAGGAACTGCGGAGGAACTTGCACCGACAGGGTCGATGTCCCGCCTGGGAACGTTCCCCAGATTTGTCATCGAGGGATGACCCCAAGCCGTTCTCTCTGGTGTAGAAGATCCTGAAAGTCATCTAAAGGCGTTTAGGGATCAAATGATCATCTTTGGGGGGCTGATGCAATTCGATGTAAGATGCTTATGAGTACCTTCACAGGGACAACCCTGCAATGGTTTAGTGGGATCCCGGATGGACACATAACCTCTTTCCCTCAGTTCTCTGTAATGTTTACAAAGTAGTTTTCTACTAATAAGGTCAATCCTCCACCATTGTGTGATCTATTCAATGTCAGATAGAGCGAAGAGGAATCTCTCAAAGGATACTTGAATAGATTTGGTGCAGTCTCAGTAAGACTCTGAACTCAGGATGAAGAGATGGTGGTCCCTGCTTTCGTACAAGGGATGATAGCAAGCCCATTTAGTGATTCACTAATTAGGAATCCGGCAGAGATGTTATCCGAGGTGCATGAACGAGCTACCGCCTATATCAAGGATGAAGAGGCCGTGCTCAGGAGAAATGGAAACTCCCGGTTGAAGTAGCCCAGGCACAAGGAAAATAATTGAGATCGTTCCATCAAGAGCAATGAAGCATCCACAAAGAAGAGAACGGATTCAAGGTATGTCCCGTATGTCGCCAAGAAGGATGAACCTAAGATAAAGGCCAGGGAGGAGACGAAGATCAGACCTAGATTCCGAGTATCCTGTAAAGAGCTCTTAAGCATGCCAGGGGTAGCAGATAAGCTAAAAATTCCCCAAAAGACAGATCGATTCTTGGGATCACATAGAGATGCTTGATACGACTTTCACAGGGCATTTGGGCATAACGTCGAACGATGCATAACCCCAAGTTACCAACTGGCTAGTTTAGTCAAATGGGGTTTCTTGAAGGAATATCTCGAGGCCAACCAGGAGGAACCAAAAGGAGAAGCTATGACCGTGGATCAAACACATGAAACTCCAATCCATGGGGATTTGAACACCATTGCAGGAGGATTCTCTAGAGGTGGGAACTCGACCTTCAAACGCAAACGATATGCGCAAGCGGTGATGTCCCTGAATATATGGAGGTATGGACGCCCTACAAATGTTGAACCAAGTGGTGTTCAATGCTTTGAAGAATCCAAATCCTTTGGAGGATGTTGAAGCCTCTGCTTTGCTGTGTGTTGCTGTGCTGATTTAAGCTTTGTTCTGGGGTAGTTTAATGTTGTAATCCACCCTTAGATTAAATCTCAAGAAAGTAGCATCTCAATCTTTATCAAAGCAAAATGTTTTTCAAACTAAGTTGAAACAACCGATTGTTTTGTCGAAACAACCGATTGTTTTGTCGAAACAACCGATTGTTTTGTCGAAACAACCGATTGTTTACACTTAGGT